>Ga0209284_10002502_pt1 | contig 25005 bp, 24 predicted proteins | sample FRY03_FD_187211 | JGI IMG/M metagenome (GOLD analysis project Ga0209284, IMG submission 187211) | Freshwater microbial communities from Lake Fryxell liftoff mats and glacier meltwater in Antarctica - FRY-03 (SPAdes) (version 2) | ecosystem: Environmental > Aquatic > Freshwater > Ice > Glacier...
CATGTTAGTCCGTGAAACCATATGAGGCACTAAAAAACCCACTCTCCAATGAAGAAGGTGGGTTTTGAGGGGTCTTGAGACCGTCTGATATGGTGACTTGGTGCGCTGGCGGGGATCACATATCATCTTGAAACCCTTATGAATGCTAGAATCTTAATGTTTTACTATTAAAAGTACCGTCAAAAGTACCGTCATTTGTAAAAGCGTCTCTGTTTGAGGTGTCTTTGACACGCTCTGATTCTGGGTGAAACACCCAGATCAACACCCTTCCCGCGCAATTGGCGTAAACTGCGACCTATCATCCTAAAAACGGCAGTTGAAACCGAAAACTCGGCGCGGGTCATTGATTCAAAACACATTGTGGAACTTGAACGAGTCACCCAAAAGGAACTGCTCCGCAGTCATGGAAATCGACCGAAAACCCGCGCTAATACTAGAGTTTTCTGTTTTCATATGGCTTGAACTGCCGTTTTTAGGATCATTTTGATAGGAGTCTGTTTGGCAAACCCGTCCAACCACCAGCTTGAACGGCACATCCGACAGTCGGCTGCAGACAGTTCCAACGTAGCCTTTGTCAAACATGCGTTGGACCAGATGCGTGCCCGGCATGTGAACCACGCCATGGTGATGGAGGTGTTGCGCATGGGGCACATGTACAGCCAGCCGGAGCCGGACATCCGCTTCACTGGTCTGAAATGCCGCATGGAGCAATTCGTGTCCGGCATAAACGTGGCGGTGGTGGTTGCGCTGGAGCAGCGGCGCAGCGCATCCAGGCTGGGCCGTGCAACAGGCAGTCTGGTCATGCTGTCTTTCTGTCTGAGGCCGGCGTGGACAGTACGGTGCCCCGGCATTCGCCAAAGCCAATGCGCCTGAATTCTTCCTGCTGACAGTAGCCGCGCAAGATGATGCTGTCGCCGTCTTCGAGCCAGGTGCGGGTTTTTCCGGTGGACAACGGGAAAGGGTTCTTACCGCCCATGCCGAGCTTCATGAGAGAGCCGCCCTGTTCCGGCTTGGGGTCCGAGAGGGTTCCCGAGCCAAACAGGTCACCCGCGCGCAGGTTGCAGCCGTTAACGGTGTGGTGGGCCACCAGCCGGTTCAGGCCAGCACCACCTCGGGTTTGACGTAGTCGTAGCCCAGATCGCGAGCCACTGCCGCATAAGTCACCTGGCCCATGCACACGTTCAAACCGTTACGCAAATGTACATCCGCTAGCAAGGCGGCAAGCCAGCCCTTGTTAGCCAGTGCAAGGGCATGCGGCAAAGTGGCATTGTTGAGCGCGAAGGTCGAGGTGCGCGCTACCGCACCGGGCATGTTGGCCACGCAGTAATGCACCACGCCATCGACCACATAAGTAGGCTCGGCATGGGTGGTGGCGTGCGAGGTTTCAAAACAGCCGCCCTGGTCAATCGCCACATCCACCACCACACTGCCTTTTCTCATGCGCGCAATCATCCCCCGCGTTACCAGCTTGGGCGCTGCGGCCCCGGGCACCAGCACGCCGCCAATCACGGCATCGGCATCGAGCACCGCCTCTTCAATGCTGGCTGCTGTCGAATAGCGTGTGGTGATACGGTTGCCAAACACCAAGTCAAGCTGGCGCAGTCGCTCCACGCTCTTATCCAGCACCGTCACGCGCGCACCTAGGCCCACAGCCATTTGCAGAGCGTTGGTGCCAACCACACCGGCGCCAATGATGACCACATGCGCCGCCGACACACCTGGCACGCCGCCTAGCAGCACGCCCATGCCGCCCTTGGACTTTTCCAGGTGTGCCGCTGCAGCCTGTATCGACATGCGCCCGGCTACCTCGCTCATAGGGGCAAGCAGGGGCAGGCCACCGCTGGCGCCGGTGATGGTTTCGTAGGCAATGCACACCGCGCCAGACTTGATCAGCGCCGCTGTCTGCGCGGGGTCAGGGGCAAGGTGAAGATAGGCGTAGAGAATTTGACCCTCACGCAGCATGGCGCACTCCTGATGCTGCGGCTCCTTGACCTTGACGATCATCTCAGCCTGCGCAAACACGCTGGCCGCATCCGGTGCAATGCGCGCGCCAGCAGCCTTATATTGCGAGTCATCCATGCCAATTGCCGCACCTGCATCGGTTTCCACAATCGCCTCATGCCCATTTGCAACCAGCTCGCGCACGCTCGCGGGTGTCAGTCCAACCCGGTACTCGTGGTTTTTGATTTCCTTTGGTACACCAATACGCATGACCTACTCCTTATTGCACTTAAGTTAGTTAAATAAAGCGGATGTTCATGGGGCCTGTCTCCTGCTTGTAGTTGGCAATTGATGATCCGGTCTGCAAGGCTGCCCGTCAATGCGGGCTAACACGGCTGTCCGGCACAGCCCGACTCACAATCAGACGCGCCTGGATCAACAGCACCTCGACTTCGTGGCAGCGCATCAGTTGCAGCCAACGAGCGTCGTCCATGCCCGATGTGCGCGTCGCGTGCAGGCTGATCCGGCAGCAGTCGCTCCCGTCGCCCGTGGCTTCGCCGGGTTCGACGACCGCGCTAATGCGCGGGCTCAGTGCATCGGGCGCGCTGCCCACGTGGTAGACGACCGTCAGGCGCGCCGGGTCCGCGACCGGACGCCCCCAGCTCGGCTGGTCGTCGAACAGCGAGCGGCCTCGCACCACGCCGTCGCCGACCAGCTCGGTCTGCCAGCAGCCCAGCGCCCACTGGCCGAGCCGCAGGCCATCGGCAAGGAAGGCTAAGGCCTCGTGCGCAGACACGCGGCACAGGACCGAGGCGCAATGCGATACGGGGAGGTCGTGCGGCGCGGACATCAGCGCGTCAGGCGTGCCAGTTCACGCAAGGCGTCGGTTACGTCGTCGGCCATGTTGTAGAAATGCGGTGCGATCCGGATCACGTCGTTGCGCGCCGAGACCACATAACCCGCCTGCAGCATCTGCGCCTCGACCTGCGCCGCATTGGGGATGCGGATGGCCGTGTTGGCACCCTTGGCGGACGGGCTGGCGATCGCTAGGCCCAGGCGCGCCGCCTCTTCGAGGGCAACCGCAGAAAGCTGGCCCAGGTACGCCTCGATGGCCGGTATGCCAATCTCGTTAAGCAAGGTCAAATCGCATGGCGTGATCCGGGACAGGCAGGGCTCGAGACATCGCACTCGAGACATCGCACATCAGCCCTCGACCAGTGCGAGCACGCGCAACGGACTGCCCGAGCCGTCCTGGATCTTCAGGGGTGCAGACACGATGAGCGCGCCCGTGGGGGGGAGCTGGTCGAGGTTCTTCAGGCACTGCAGCCCGTACTTGTTGGCACCGTGCATCAATGTATGGCAGGGATAAGCCACTGGCCAGCGATAGGACTGGCCTGCGTCCGTGTTGATCGTCTCGACGCCAAAGCCATGCACCTCGCGCTCGTGGATCAGCCACTCCACGGCCTCTTGCGTCGGGCCGGGCGTATGGGCGCCGTCATCGCGCATGTTGACGAAGGCCGCCGGGTCGCTTAGGCGCTTGTACCAGTCGGTGCGCAGCAGCACCCAGGCACCTTTCGGGATGCGGCCATGCTTGGCTTCCCACGCCCGAAGAAAATCGCTGGTGAGCAGCCAGTCGGCGTCTTGCGCCACTTCCGCACTGGCATCGACCACCACGGCCGGTGCAATAAAGTTCTCGGGCGCGATGGTGTCGACGGTGTTGTGGCTGTGGTCCTTGCCCGTCACCCAGTGCGCAGGTGCGTCGAAATGGGTGCCGGTGTGCTCACCGCAGGAGAAGTTGTTCCAGTACCAGCCGGGACCCGTTTCGTCGTACCTAGAGATGCGCTCGATCTTGAACGCGGAAACCTGACCGAACTGCGCCGGCAGTTGCAGCGCAGGGAAGTCTTCGCTCAAGGTGTGGGTGAGGTCGATGGTACGAACCGATCGGGTGTGCATGGCTTGGGCCAGTTGCGTCAGGATGTTCATTGATGGATCCAGTCAAAAGAAAAGAAAAGAAAAGTCACAGGGTCGCGAGGCGGCTTAGGGAAGAAAATTTGGCTGTGTCTTGCATGGGTCTGGTTCTCTCGTCATAATATAAAAGCTACTTGCGGGACGTTGCTAGGGCAAACGGTTCTGGCCAAGTCGGCGACTTCGATCATTGGCCAACGTACACCTGTGCGACGGATCAAGTTTGGCAATTCGCAGGGCGGATTTCATATGGTAGCAAGTTGCGCAAACGCCAGGAGGGCTGCTCAATATGGTTTCTGTGGGTACTAATTCTTGGCCTCTTGTCAACTTCACGTCGGCCTGGATCGAATGGCCGGGCACAGTTTGGTCGTCGCTTCGGGCGAGGCCACATGCGGTGCGGCGCGTTACGAAGGGGCGCATGCTGTTCATGCAGGGAGACCCAATGACTGAGGTCTTCCTCGTGCTCGAAGGACGGGTGCGTGCCGTTCTGCTTACCCGAGGGGGACAGGAAATGCACTTGGCCATCGTCGGCACGAATGGTTTGATTGGTGAATCGGGTGCGTTCATCGACGGGCGCCATTCGATAACGGCCATCGCATCGTCGAACTTGCTGGTCTGCGTTTTCCATATAAAGGAGTTGCGCGCAAGCGTCGAGGTGGACGGGACCACGCGGGGGCAACTGCTGGCATTGATGGACTCGAAGCTTAGAATTTTTGCCGAACATCACGTGCTGCTCGCACATGCCACCGCTGGCCAGCGTGTGGCTCATCACCTCTTGGATCTGGCCAACACTTTTGGCCGCAGCACCAGCGAAGGCGTGGCACTGAACATCGATTTCACGCACGGTGAGATGGCCTGCATCGCTGGCCTGAGCCGTGTCATGGTCTCGACTCTCCTGGCTCAGTGGCAACGCGATGGCCTGCTGCGAAAGGTCTCGGGATGGGTCATCACGGATCTGGATGCGTTGCGCAAGCTGGCCGCCACAACATGAGATCAGCGCACACGCCCGGTCCCAGACCCAACCCTGGGTGTGCCGAATTCCGAAACAGCCACGGTCAGCACTCATGCGTGATCTAGCTCTTTGAGAAACGCTGGTTTGGCATCCGTGCCCTGCACCACCTCATTGACATCGTAGCTGACCCAGCCGAGCACAGGGCTACTGCCTCGGTCGCCAATAGTTTCAAATCAAATCTTAGGTTCAAATGCATATGGTCTCCTTAGTTATAAGAACGAACACCATTGCGCTACTGCACGATAGCCGCACCGCATATGAGGCGACTGTTTGACTGACAGTGAACTTTAGGAGGAAAACTGAATTGCTTCTGTCAACCAATTGACCAATTTTCGTTAGGGGAAACCCGATCCGGTGCGGACAGCTTTGTGACTAATAGATGACCTGCGAACTGGAGCAGAGCCAATACTGGCGCGGCTTTGTTTGATGCCGATTTGAAGATGGACGCCTCATTTCAAGCGTGGTCATGGGTGGGGTCTTTTTCTGCAAGGCGGTCGGTGATCAGCATATGACCGGGGGCATGGGTGATGGCAAAGGGCAGGCGGGCGGCGGTGATGGCGCGTTCCATCGTCACGCCGCAGGCCCAGAACACAGGGATTTCGCCGGGAAGGATATCGGTCAGACCCAGCCCATCAATCGGTTTGGAAAGATCGACCCCGATGGCGGCGGGATCGCCGCTATGGACCGGGGCGCCGTGCGAGGCGGAATGGGCTTGGGTGACGGCGATAGCGCGGGGCAAGTGTTCGGTGCGGATGGCGCGCATCGACACCACCAGATTGCCGCCGAAGGGGCCGGAGGGGTGATTCGGAATGGTGGTGTCGAAGGCCGAGCAACTGACGCCCTGGCCGTAGCAGCGCAGGGGGATACCCGTGGCGACGAGATCGGATTCAAAGGTGAGGGAACAGCCGATGGCGAAGGTGACGAGATCGTCGCGCCAGTGGCGGGAGATGTCGGGCAGGCGTTCGCCGGGTTGGCCGTTGTGGAAGAGACGGTAGAGAGGCAGATCGTGGCGCAGGTCGAATGCGCCCAGTTCCGGCAGGCCGGGGCTGCCGGGTTCGCCACGGGCCAGCAGGGGGCAGGCAGCGGGATTGGCGCGCAGGAAGGATTCGAAAGCGTCGGCCATGGGTTCGGGAATGAAGGCCATATTGGCCTGCACATAGCCGGGGCAGAGAACAGCAGTCTGGCGCACCTCTCCCCCTCGGAAGCGAGCCCGCCATGCGGCGGGGGTCATTGGCGAACCCCCTATAGAAGTACCCTCTAGTGCAAGTGTGCCCGTCAGGTGTGTCGGTCGCCGCATCGCGCTTACTCAGGCTTTGCAGGCCTTGTCCGCACTTGAGATCCTCTTGGGCGCGCTGTCTGCAGCTCGCTTTCAAGAACCACAAGCAGCCGTTCGACGCCTGCGAGCGTCGTCACCGCCCCGGGCGACAGGCGCAGCGTCTTGCCCCGGCAATCGGCCCAGATGTCCTTTTCGCGCATGGACTGCAACAGCCGACCCGGCTCCACGTCGTCAGGCACCTGCAGCATCACGCTACCGCCACGCTGGTCAGGATCGAATGGGCTGATCAGTGGCAGGCCGATCATGCGCGCGCCGTCAATTACCGCCGCGCCGAGCAGGCGGTTGTGCGCCAGCATGGCCGACCGGTCCTGGCGCAGATTCCACTGCAGCGCCGGCAGCGAGCCGGCACAGGCGAGTACCGACGGCGTGCCATGGTCGAAGCGGCGGATATCCGGCGCATAACTGAAGCGGTCAAGATCCCAGGAGAAGATGTTCTCCTGGCTGAACCAGCCCCGCAGCAGAGGTGCGCACTGGCCCAGCAGCGGTTCGGCGACATGCAGTATGGCCGCGCCGGAGGCTCCGCAGAGCCACTTCAGGCTTGACGCCAGCGTGAAGTCCACTGCCGGCGCGTTGACATTGAACGGCAACAGGCCGGCAGCCTGGGTGATATCGACCCCCACCAGGCTTCCCATCTGCCTACCATGCGCGACCAGGCGCTGCAGGTTGCATCGGTGCGACGCGGTGGACGTGACCCAGGTCAGCAACGCAAGGCCGACATCCGGGCCCCAGCGCGCGACCATGTCCTCGTCCCTGACCCAGTACTCGCCGGCGCGCGGGTGCACCGTCTCCAGCGTGAATCCCTCGTGCCCGTCCCGCGCGGCCAGCCCCGACAGCAGGAAGTGCAGGCTGGGAAAGCAGTCGGCCGCGACCAGCACGCGCCGGCCCTTCAGGTGCTGCGCAGGCAGCGCGCCGATCAGGCTGTAGAGCGCGGTCGTGACGTTCTCGGCGGTGGTCAGTGTTCCAGGCGGCGCCTGGATCAGGCTGCGCCAGAGGTCGATGAAGCTCTGGCGCATCGTCAGCGCACGCGCCCACTGGCCATCGTCATGGGCACACCAGTCGGCCGCGAACTGCTGTAGTGAAGCGGCGAGCTCGGACTGCTTGCCCGGATAGGTGCCGATGGAGTGGTACAGGAAGTAGCCGTCTCCCGAACGTGCGGTTGTTGCCTTGGATGGGTCTGACATGGTTGTTGGGGTTCGAGTTAGACGCCTATTTGATGAGTCCGAGCGCCTGGGGCAGCCACAGGCTGATTGAGGGAAATGCGACCACCATGCCCAGCCCGGCCAGGTTGACCAGCAGGAAGGGGGCGATCGCACGCAGCAGCGGGATGAAGCCACATCGGGCGATGCGTTCGGCCGCGAACAGGCACACGCCCAGTGGCGGCGTGAGCAGGCCGATGTTCAGGTTCAGGATGGCGACTACGCCGAAATGCAGGGGGTTTATCCCGGCGCTTACGGCCGCCGCGGACAGCAGGGGGCCGAAGATGATGATGGCCGTGGTCGGGTCGATGAAGCAGCCCAGCACCAGCAGGATGGCGTTGAAGACCAGCAGTGAGCCGACATAACCCAGTCCCATGTCGGCGACCAGCTGACCCATGGCGGCAGGGACGTTTTCCATGCCCATGACCCAGGAGAAGGCGGCGCCGCAGCCGACGATGATCAGCAGCTGGCCCGAGAACAGGCTGGAGCGCGCAAACACGGCCACCAGCGCCGAGCCGCGGATGGATCGGAAGATGACCAGCGACACCAGCAACGCATAGGCGGCAGCCACCCCGCCGGCTTCGGTCGGCGTCATGATGCCGGAGAGCAGACCGGTCAGTATGATGACGGGAATCATCAGCGGCACCAGTGCTCCACTGGTGGCTTGCGCAATCGCCTTCGGGGAGCGGTCGGCCTCGACCCGTGGGAACTGATGGACCTGCGCCTGCACTGCGACCAGACACATCTGAATCAGACCGATCAGAAGGCCTGGAATCAGGCAGGCGGCCATCAGCGCGCCGATTGACAGGTCGGTGATCGAGCCGTAGATCACCGCGATCAGGGAGGGCGGGACCATGGGCCCGATGATGGACGACGATGCGGTGACAGCTGCCGCATAGGCGCTGCTGTATCCCTGCTTCACCATCGCGGGTATGAACAGTTGCCCCAGCGCGGCGATGTCGCCCAGCGCGATCCCGGTGATGCCGGAGAACAGGATCGAGGCGCCGATGTTGACCTGGGCCAGCCCGCCCCGCATCCAGCCAAAGAGCACATTCGCGAAATGCACCAGCCTGTCCGTGATGCGCCCCTCGTTGACCAGTTCACCGGCCAGTATGAACAGTGGGATCGACATCAGCAGAAACGAATCCATTCCCTGGAAGAGCCGCTCCGGCATGACCGGCAAGTACTGCCAGTTGCCGGTGTAGACGATCCAGGCCAGCACCGATCCCATCAGGGACCAAGCGACCGGTAGCCCGACCAGCATGGCCCCGACGAAGCTGACCAGCAGGACCAGCAGCGATGTACTCATGTGCCGGGCTTTCGCAGCGACAGACGGGCCAGCGCGAAAAGGGTGGCGAAACCGAAGGCCATGGGAAGCGCTGCGTAGGGAATGCCGAGCGGAATCTGCATGCCCGGGCTGGCCTGACCCATCGCAAAGCGCATTGCGTCCACGCCATACCACAGCAGCACGACGAAGATCGCGATCGACACCAGGTCCAGCACGAGATCAAGCACCCGTGCCGCTTGCGGAAAGAGCCTTCCCAGAAGTTCCGGAATGAAATCGATCCGAATGTGGCTGGCCTCGCGCACACCCACGGCCGCAGCGAACAAGGCCATCCAGATCATCGCGTAGCGCGCCAGTTCTTCGGTGTAGCTCGGTGCGGCCTTCAATCCATATCGCATGACCACCTGCGCGACGACCAGGGTCGCGAGCAGTGCCAGGCACAGACCTGCAAGAAACCTCAGCGCTTTGTCGGCGATCCAGCTCAGGCGCGCGATGGTCTCCATGGTCGGGGCCGTGTGAGGGTGCCTATTGCGTCGCCGCGCTGGCGGCGCGCATCGCCTCGTCGATCAATGCCGGCGAACTGACGACGGTCTGCAGCCATTCGGTCACCGGCTTCTGTATCTTGCGCGCCAGTGCCTGGCGGGTCGCGGCATCAACCTCGACCACGTTGACGCCGCTGCTCTTGAGGAAGCTGATCGCCTCGCGCTCGGAGTTACGCGAGACCTGCCGGTTGTACGCCAGAGCCTTGGTTGCCGCGCTGTCGATGGCGGCGCGTTCTGCCGCGGTGAGCTTGACATAGAAGGCATCATTGATCGCCAACAGACCGATGCCGTAGGTGTGGCCGCTCAGCATCAGGTTCTTCTGCACTTCGTTGAGCTTGATCAGGCGAAAGATACTGATCGAGTTGTCCTGGCCATCGACCACGCCGGTCTTGAGCGATGTATACAGCTCATTGAAGGCGATCGGACTGGCCGATGCGCCAAGCGCCTCGGCGGTCTTGACGGCCGCCGGGCCCATGGCGCGCAGTTTCTGTACACTGAAGTCGTCGATGCCCCGCAGCGGCTTGTTGGAGCTGAAATGCTTGAAGCCGCCGCTTTCCCAGAAGCCGAAGACGCGGATCCCGGTCTTGACACGGATGTCTTCGGCCATCTTGCGGCCAAAGTCTCCGTCCAGCACCTTCCAGGCAACCTGCTCCGAGCGAAATAGATAGGGCAGGCTCAAAACCTGGATGTCGGGGTAGATAGATGCGTAGTTGCCGTCGGCCGCATCAGTCATCTGTATGGTGCCGCGCCGGACCTGGCTCAGCCGGTCGTTGGGGTTGCCTAGCGCGCCGGCATACACCAAGTCCACCTTGATGCTGCCCTTCGTCCCGGCCTCGACGTCCTGCTTAAACGACTCGTACATTCCGTTGACGAAATCGAAGCCGGGAGCGCCTTTGGCCAGGGAAAGTCCGACCTTGATGACGGTTTCCGCGTGCGCGGGTGCGAACAGGGCCAGTCCAAGTGCAAGACTCAATGCAAGGGCGCGATAATGTCTGAGGGTGATTTTCATCTGGTGCTCCTGATGGTGGGTTGAAAGAGATCTTTGTCGGGTGTATAGCCGCACCGCATATGAGGCGACTGTTTGACTGACAGTGAACTTTAGGAGGAAAACTGAATTGCTACTGTCAACCAATTGACCAATTTTCGTTAGGGGAAACCCGATCCGGTGCGGACAGCTTTGTGACTAATAGATGACCTGCACCAGTCAATCGAATTCGTCACAGCCCGACACTTCCACGGTGATTCACACGGTGGCCGCCAGCATTTGTTCAAGCGCCTGGCCGGTGTCGTCGGCCAGCGCCGCCTGGCTCAGTGCCTGCAGCTGCTGCGCGCCCTGCGGCATGGTCTGCAGTTGCGGCAGCTTGGCCATGATGCACTGAAAGCTGCGCCAGCCGCGCGCGTGGGTGTCGCCATAGCCCTTGACCAGCCGCTGCGAGCGCGCCACCTCCAGCGCCAAGGCTGGCTGCGTTGGGGCTAGGCGCGTGATGCTGGCCAGCCAGTCGTTGATGCGCTGCTGCTCGACCTGAAAACGCAGCGAGCCGCGGCGCAGCGGTCGCAGCGCGGCAATCGTGTAAAGCAGCAGATAGCCGCGTATCGAGCTGGTCTGCACGATGCGGCCCTTGCGCGTGAAGGGCTCTATGCAGGCGCGCGCCCAGGGCGTGGTCAGCAGCCAGCGCCCGAGACCAGCCGGCAGTGTGTCGGCAATTTCCTCCACACGCGGGTGCAGAAATTCGTTGATGCCGAGGTGCTGCGTTTTGCTTTGCCGCACCTCGTCGCCGACGCGATTAAAGCGCGAGCGCCGGGTTTTCAGGTCGGCCACGCGCACCGTGTCTTCATACGACATCCACAGCGCCAGATGGCGTGCGGTTTCATCCAGCAGCTCAGCCGCAAGCGCAGAGTCTGCCGGAAGGCTGGCTGTCAGAAGTGCCAGCGGCAGCAGGCGGTCCAGGTAGCTGGCGGCGTAGTCCACGTCCTGGTAGTCAGCCGTGCGCAGAATTCCTAGGGTGAGTGTTGCGTGGTTGGCGGGTGGAAAGCTGCCCTGAATGCGCTGGGCCAGCGCAGCCAGCCGCGGGCCTACCGGCGGCATGGGCGCAGCGGGTTGAGCTGCCACCGCCGCCATGGCCGGAGGCAAGAAGGCTTGGCTCGCCAGCTCAAAACCGGCGGCAAAAGCCTTCAGGCTGGACTTTACGCCGACGCCGCCACGCGTGATGGTGGCTTCAAACTGCGCACGGCTAAAGGGCAGCCGGTCGGTGGCGGCCAGTGCGCCATACAGCGCCGGAGCAATCAGGCTGCCAGTTTCTTCGGCCAACCTTGCAAAATCGGCACCGACAAAATGCAGCGCTGCAGCTCGCCCTCCGTCCAGCAGTTTTTCCGAATCCACACGGCCATCGCCCAGGGCGGTGCGCTCGGTCATGGAATACACGCGATGGGTTGAGGCAATGAAGGTGGTGCGCTGCGCAGTGACCAGGCCGCGCTGTAGCGCCCGCCCCGCTTCCATCAGCTCGGACGCAATCACGATATCCACTTCACCCGGCACCGGGCCAAGTGCCATGACAGGGCGCAAACCTACAGGCACGTCGGCTTCAGGAAACATCTCCAGGTAATACACCGTCGCGCCAGTACGCTGCGCTACACCGGGTACAGAAGTCGTCTGTGCAAAGTAGCCGTTTTGCTCGGCCAGATCAACCAGCCAGTCGGCCAGCACACCGCCGCCTTCGCCGCCCATGGCCAGAATCGCAATCGTGATGGCGCGTGGGTTATGTGCCCCCTCGCTTGTCACTTCGCGCACGGCGGCTTCCCATGCTGAGAGGTCGCCCACCTTATTCGCAACTGTGCTCACGCGGCAATCCCTTCGAGTCGGCGCTCGATGCCGGTTTGCAGCCAGCCAATCACGGCGCTGCGCAGGCGCAACTTAAAGCGATCCCAGGGCGTCGGGTTGTTGATAATCTCGGCGCGGTAAAACGAGGGGCACAGCACCGCTGCGTGGGCCACTTCACCGCACAGGCCGCAGCCCACGCAACTGTCAATCACCGTGGCAATCGGATCGCGCCGCAGCGGGTCGGGGTTCGCTTTGATGGTCAGCGACGGGCAGCCCGACAGCCGGATGCACGAGTGGTCGCCGGTGCAGGTGTCGGGGTCAATGCCAAAGCGCTCGCGCACCACGCGCTGGCCGCCGTCAATGCGTTTTTTAATTTTCGGCTTTTCACGCCGCTGGAGGTTCAGCATGCATTCGCTTTGCGCAATGATGACCTTGGGGCCTTTTTCCTTGGTGGTCAGCGCTTCGCGCAGGACGTCGAGCATCTGTGTCAGGTTATAGGTGTTGGTGATTGTTTTTGCCCACTTCACACCGACGCCGCGCACCGCTTTTTCAATCGGGTTGTTGGTGCTGCGGATGGCGTTTATGGCTTTGGACGAGAGCAGGTCCTGCCCGCCGGTCGCCGCCGAATAGCCGTTGTCGACGATCAGCAGCACGTTGTCGGTCTGGTTGAAGACCGCATTGCCGACACTGCTGGTCAGCCCGTTGTGCCAGAAGCCACCATCGCCCATCATCGCAATCGTGCGCTTGGATGTTGCGCTGGTGTTGAAGGCAGAAGCACCGGCCCAGCCTAGCCCGTAACCCATGGTCGTGGCACCAAGGTTGAAGGGCGGCAGGACGGAGAACAGGTGGCAGCCGATGTCGCAGCTCACGTGGTGCTGGCCCAGCTCGCGCTCTAACAACTTCATGGCGGTGAAGATCGGGCGCTCGGGGCAGCCGGTACAAAACGTAGGCGGCCTGGGTTGCACTTCGCTTGAGGCGGCCTGGATCGCAAAGGCCTTGGGGCTGCCGCTAAGGACGGCCAGGCCGCTGGATGCGGGCCGCGCCGCGACCGGCAATTCGCGATCCTGCAGCAGCTCGGGTGCGTAGATCTCGATGAATCGGGCCACGCCCTTGAGCATGACCCCACCGGTGTATTCGCCGGCCATCGGCAACAGGTCTTTGCCGTGCACGCGGGTCTGCAAATCGGCCCGGCGCAAAATGGTGTTGACGTTTTGCTCAATGAAATCGGGCTGACCTTCTTCGACTAGCAGGATGCCGCGCTTGCCGACGCAAAAGCGCTTGAACTCGTCGTCGATCAGCGGGTAGGTGATGTTGAGCACATACAGTGGCACCTGCGACTGCCCGAACGCATCGGCCAGGCCCAGCAGTTCCAGCGAACGCAGCACGCTGTTGTACAGGCCGCCTTGCATGACGATGCCGAAGTCTTTGGCGTCTTTGGCAAAAAATTCGTTGAGTTGGTGCTCCTGAATGAATTTGACGGCGGCCGGCCAGCGTTTGGCGATTTTTTCGTGTTCGTGCAGGTAGCTGGCCGGCGGCAGCACGATGCGGTTCACGTCACGCACCGGGTTTTCCATCGCGTCTTTCAGCGTGAAGCTGGGCCGCTTGTTGTCCTTGGTCGGAAAACGCCCGTGCACATGGCAGGCGCGGATGCGCAGCTCCAGCATCACCGGGGTGTTGCTGGCTTCGGACAGCTCAAACCCCATTTCCACGGCACGCACAATGCTTTCGAGATTCGGCCGCGGATCGATCAGCCAGACCTGCGACTTCATCGCAAACGCATGCGAGCGCTCCTGCATGATGCTGGAACCCTCACCATAGTCCTCGCCAACGATCAGCAAAGCGCCGCCAGTCACGCCACCCGAGGCCAGGTTGGACAGCGCATCGGAGGCCACATTGGTACCCGCGGTGGACTTGAAGGTTACTGCACCACGCAGCGGGTAGTTGACCGACGCGGCCAGCGTGGCGGTGGCGGTGGCTTCGGATGCACTGTGTTCAAAATGAACGCCGAGCTCTTGCAGGATGTCATTGGCATCGGTCAGCACATCCATCAGGTGCGAGATCGGCGCGCCCTGGTAGCCCGCCACATACGACACGCCCGATTGCAGCAAGGCCTTGGTGACGGCCAAAATGCCTTCGCCGCGAAACTCTTCGCCATCGCCGAGTCTGAGCTTTTCGACCTCTGCCGTGAACGATCTTTCAGCCATAAACTGACCTTTCCTGTGTGTGCTTATTTTTGTGGGTTATTGGGGTCAGACGCCAATTTCATGACGATGCAAAGCATCGCACCCGAAGGGCGTGCCAAGGGCACGATGAATTTGGACTCTGACCCCAAAAACTCTTTGCATCGTAATTTACCCAGCGCCGCAGCATCCGGCAAATAGATTGATTGGATTAGGCACATTGATTTGGTGAATAATTAGAAGTAACCCTTACAGTCAGATTTCTCCATGAACTTTCGCCAGCTTGATCTTAATTTATTGCGTGTGTTGTCGGCCATACACCGCACCGGCTCTGTCACTAAAGCGGGCAAGGCATTAGCGCTCTCGCAGCCAGCTACCAGCAATGCACTGTCGCGCTTGCGGGATTTTTTTGAGGATGAACTTTTTGTGCGCGCACCATCGGGGCTCAAACCGACGCGCTTGTGCGAACAACTGGCTCCGTCAGTCAATGCGCAGTTGCTGGCGCTGGAAACACTGGTCACTGGCCACGAAGAGTTTGTACCGGCTGCAAGCGATATGCACTGGCGACTGTCACTTTCAGACTTGGGGGAGATATTGTTTTTTCCGAAACTAGCTGGCGAGCTGCGCAGGCAGGCACCTGGTACAAAAATTTCAAATATCTCGGTTGCTGCCAACGATGTAGCGGCAGCGCTGGAAGCACGCGAGATAGACATTGCGGTGGGCATTTTGCAGCCCCGACAACGCGGCATACGTACAGATTTACTGTTTCGTGAGCACTATGTAGCGGTGGCCGCACCAACGTGGCGGCCCACGTCCGGTCGCAGTGGCCGCACAATGACTATGCAGCAATTGGCGCAGGCTTCGTTTGTGGTGGCATCGCCTATGGCGACTTTTCACGGCAGCGTTGAACAGATGCTGGTGCGCATGAAACTGGAACACCGGATCGTCGTCAGGGCACGCCACTTTGGCGCACTGCCTGAACTGGCGCTGACTTCTGATTTGCTGTCCATCGTGCCGGAAATGTATGCCCGGTACTTGCGTGAGCGCTACGACTTCAGGGTCTGGGGCATTCCCGGGGCACCAGCCTATGAAGTGCGACTGGTATGGCACAGCAGCACGGATGGGGATGCCTCACATCAGTGGATGCGTGCCTTGGTACAAAAACTGTTCAAGATGCCGGGATTGACAACGCAAAAAGCTTGAGCGGGACGACCAAATTTCAAACCGTCTGTTGATTGTCAAAATATTTTCAAACTTGCCTGCGCGCAAGTTGGTTAGCATGACATCTAAAGGAGATGTTATGGATGCCTCTGCCTACCGGGCCGTCGGATTCCAGTCACCTTGAGCTATTGATCCATTGATCGGCTAACCGCGCTCTTTGGGGTCGATTTGGTGGATGAGTCCCTGCCCACTAATTATTCAAGCCGCAACGACCATGGACGATTCATTGGCAGGAAAGCCCGGGTACCAACGGGCGAAGTCATCGCGCAGCAAACCGTCGATGACGCGGACCCGAACCTGCAAGAGTTGATGTGCGCTCTAGGGATCCCAGCGCATCTGCTGTGACTTGGACATCCGCTTGTCAATGATTTGATTGCCAGCGTCTACGGCATGAACTTCAAACTCATGCCCGAACTCGATTGGACCTTGGGCTACCCCTACGCGCTGGTGCTGATGGCTGCCAGCGCTGTGCTGCCGATGTGGTACTTCCGGCGGCGCGGCTGGTTGAAGTAGGGCGTTTGATTGCGATTTGCCAAATAGGCCTTTATGGCGCGCAATGAGTATTTTCCAATCCAGGTATGAGCCTGAAGCTGGCTTGAGTTAGAAACTTCTGCAGCTCGGCTTGACCGGGTTAAAAGTGTAAGTTTAAGGGGCTTGGTTTTTGTCTGCTGTTTTTTCTATGCAGGCCCCTGCCAGGCCGCCGGAGGCACCCCCGGCGCGCATGATTTTTCCACGCACGTTTTTTCTTGATGTGAATTAACTTTAGGCCTGCTGTTTGAGTTTTGGCTTGTTGAATAACTCGAACAATTCTGCCTTGGCCTTTTGCATTTCCTGGGCCGCTTGCAGATCGGTTTTCTCACCAGCTTTGGCCAATAAATCTTCAAGCGTGATATCTTGCGCGGCTTGCGGGCGAATTAAACCTTTGGGTCGGGTGATGGCTTCCTTGAGCAGCATGACTGGGCCAAGAACGATGCGCAGGGTTTTGAAGAAGAGGCGGATAAAAACTTTCATCTCATCAACGCCTCAATTTCATCCGCATCCACCGGCACGCCACGTGTCAGCAGCTCGCAGCCTGTGCTGGTGACCAGTGCGTCGTCTTCGATCCGGATGCCGATGTTCCAGAACTCTTTCGGCACGCCTTTGGCGGGCCGCACGTAAATGCCGGGCTCAATCGTCAGCACCATGCCGGGCCGCAAGATGCGTGCATTGATGGGGACGTGATTGGCTAGGGCCAGGCCAAGTTTATGGGTCGCACCGTAACGGGCATCGATCACAGCGCGCTCGGTGCGGCTGAAAGTGAAAATGCCTAAAGTCGAAGGCGCTGAGCTCGTGCGGGAGGCCTTTCAGACCCAGGTAGGTGACACGGCCCGGTATGAAGGTATGAAATCTGAATCTCGGAGCCCAAAGCTTAAATTCTCATTTACGCCCTCATCCATGAAAGAAGCGCCCAACATAGCGTTCGAGAGGGACGCGGCAAAAACGGCGCGCCCCTCAACATTACGTTGAACGTCCGCTTTTATCCGACGCCAAGGGCTGCTTCGGGCACCAAGGAGTCGGTGAAATTGCTCCGGCAGCGGCACGATGGCCCAGCAGCCAAGCATCGCCGAACGTGATTACGTTGAAAAATCATAGGCTTGCGACGCCGTCCATCACGTAACTTGAGCGCCAAAGTCGAAAAACCCATCGCAATTAGTGAACACAATCACTTCACACCACGTCCCCGCAAGTCGCAGCTGCCTTTGCTAAGCTCACCGAGAGGTGCTGAGGGCCATTCGAGAGTTATGCAGCGTTCTGCCAGCCGACCGTCTGCACAATTTTGCGCAGACGGTAGAGCCTCGCAGGCGCGTGCTGACTGAGTACGGAAATCGCCGGGTGATCCTGATTCTTTATTGGTGTTCCTTGCCACGTCAAATCGCCATCGGCGAGCCCCGGCGTTTAAATGTCGTCTGGCTTGGCTTTGTGATGGCGTGCCGTTTCATCATGGCCGCATAGCGGGTGGCCGCGAGCAGGTCATCATCTAACTTGACGACCTTTCCGTCTTTGCGGTGATACATCCTGAACTCCTCAAACCAGTCGGTCAGGTTGTTGAACACCTTGAAGCGCCCGGTCTGCATCCGGTCCAGCATCTCCATCAAGCCAGCCTCAACGCCATTGCCACCCGTCCCCTCGTCTTCCCCGTTGGCGGGTGCATGTGTGGCTTTGTCGTCCAACATATTCAGTCCCTGCGCCTTGTACTGCTCCTTGAGCGCCAAGCCAGAGCCTTTATCGTGCTGCAAGCCGTCATGCGGCCAGGCCCAGGGCAGCCACGAGCCCCAGGGCTTGACTGATGCGGCAAACAGTACCGGCGTTTGTTCCTTCTGGCGGTGCACAGCCGTCACATACACGATGTCGTTGTCTCTATCCCAGGCCAGCCGAACCGCTGCGCTTGGATGGTTCCAGCCAAAATCAATCCCGCAGACTTGTGGCCAATGCGCAGGGATTGAGATGGGTTCGACCTTGATAGATTCTTCGGTGACTGCAAAAATGCGGCCACTTCCAAGAGTCGGTATGCCCTTAGTTCTGGCCTCGCGCTCATGCGCCGGGTAGCTGGCAATGATGGCCGCGCGCTGTGTCGGCGTGTAATGCTCGGCATCATCAATGGTCATTGTCGTGACGCTGGAGCCTGGCGTCTTCTCGATCACAAAGCGCTTAACCGTGTTCGTCATGCCTTTTAGCGGCGTAAAGGTCATGTAAACGATGCCGCCGGTTGCGTTGGTGCGGGTCAGGCATTCGGTGTAGATTTCCTCGTCCGGCTCTTCGTCCAGCCATACAAAATCCAGCGTCTCGGCCTGAAACTTCTCCCGGCCCTGGTCATAGCTCTTAAAACCCAGCAGACTTTCACCGGCCTGCACATCACCGCCGCCGCCGTGCCTGACCACAATCGTATCGATGGCATCAGCCACGCCGCGCTTGAGTGACTTGTCCTTGATCGCGTCCAGCGGTATCGCGCCTGTGCCAATGGCGTTGATGCGTCCAGCCAGCACGCGCTGCACTGAGTCGCGGGTGACTTCACTCGTCACACCTGCGGCCCAGCCTGCAACCGGCTTGTCCCAGACCTTGCCAGCCCACCAGGCCGGGTAGCGCCCGGTCAGGTGCATGGCCGTCTCAAAGCCTGCGCTCCACGTTTTACCAACCTGATTGGCCGCGATCAGCAAGCGTTCACGGAACGTCGCCCCGGCTGCATGGAAATCCCGCTGCTTCGCGTAAGGCTTATAAAGCTCCAGCTTGCGCTCTGCTACATGCACTTTCAAGGCGGCGCGCAGTTTCTCAACATACACCGGGTTGTCAAGTTCAGTCAGCATTTTTGGCCTTTGCTTGGATGACCCGCATCTGTTCCAGCGCGTCCAGCATTTCCTGCGCCTTTTCGGCGGACATGTTGCCGATGGCCTGTTTGAACGGGTTTGTCACGTTTTCACGTTTCTCGATCAACAGCCCATTGAGCTTGGCGCGCAACTGAACCGCCGCCACCATCGCGCCGCCATTCTCCTTGGCTTTAGCTACCCGGAAGGAATCAGCAGCTTCCAGCATCGCTTCTTCGAGTCCGTATTGGAGCTTTGCGATCACTGGGGCACGCAGTTCTGCAACCCTTACCGTAACCTTACCGTCGGCCATCAGCTCGGATGCTTTGACGTGGATGGTCGTGTCCTTCATCTTCCCGGCGCTGAATGCGGTGCGGTAGGCATCGGCCTGGGTCTTTCCAGACACAATCGCCTGTGCAAATGCTTCCTGTTTTGATGTCAGGGTGACAGCGGGCGGAGAGGCGGTGTCCGTTGTGCCAGGCTTAAATGCGCTCACTGGGACTTTTCGTTTTGCGGTCATGTCTGATTTCCTTCCTGATATTTCAGATTGAATTGGTGTTTTGGTAAGCAGTCCACAGCGCAGAGCCGGTGCCGCAGCGCAGACCATACTGAGCACCACGGCCTGCGGCGATACACCGCTTGCAGTCGAAGTGGTGGGCGTGGTACTCAGCTGCCAGCTCGCGCCAGTCTGCGGGGTTGATGGATGGCTCGGGGTCGTTCGCTGCGTGGTGAACTTCTCCGGTGGGTGCGTAGCTGGTGGTTTCAGGCTCAAACATAAGAGAATGAAGTTCACCAAGTTCACCCATGTTCACCGATTCGGCCAAACGTACAAGTTCCTGTACCAAATATTCACGGTTTCGAGTGATTCGCTCACGCAAAACAGGTGTCATCAAGCCCGGCCTGGCCTCCAGGTGCAGTTTCCCCGATCCCGTCAGGGTGGTTGTTATCCCCAAATTCTGTAATTCGACGATGTTCATATCTCGAAAACCTCTGTTTCGTGCTCTGAATGGCCGTCTTCTGGCGCTGCGGTGAACTTCGGTGAACTTGGTGAACTTGAATTCCTTCTGTTTAGGCTTTCATCCACGTGGTCCGCCTCGGGAGTTTCATGTTCACCTTTTTTCAATGTGCAGTGAACCCCGTCATTTTTGGGTTTTGCGTCAACGCTGGCATAAATTCCCATCTGGCGCAAAGCGGGTGCGGCTCGTCGCAAAGAGTCTGCAAACCCTTTTGGACTGCGCGGCCAGTAGTCGCCGTGCTCCAGCGACTTTTGCTCCATGCGTTGCGTCAGTTTTTCAAGCAGCTGCTTTACCGTGCCTTGGTGTTTGTGACCACGTTCCACAAAATCAATGCATTGCACCGCCACGGGAGAACTGTCAATCGTCCTGCGGATGGCATCACGCCGGTGGTCTTTATAAAGATCAAGCCAGATTCCGGCTGGGTGCCCTTGCGCCAGACTGATGGCCTCACCCAAAATTGCGAAGTCCGCCATGCGTGGCAATAGCTCTGGTGCAATGTTGACATTGGGCAGTTGTAAAAGCGCCTGCGAAAACAGGTCAAGAATTGCGCCGAATATGCCGGATGAATGGCGCTCGAAACGGGCGTCAAGTCCGTCCTCTCCAGATTCGAGTTGTCGCACCTTGATGGTGGGCAAACACAATGCAACGGTACGATCCAGCAAGTCCGACCGGGTAATCACCGCTGAAATCCCATTGATGACCACAGGGCCGTGCACCTCTAAAATTGATTCCTCTCCATTGGTGTAAAACGTCCTGCTCGCGCTGCCCCCGCCCGTCGCAATAGTGCAAAGCGCATCACTGATGTCCGCAGTGATGCCAGACAGGTTTTCCAGGCTGACAACGTGATTATTTTTGGCGGCAATGTAGACATCCTCTACCGTTTTTGGTTTACCGCGCAAGTTGACCTGATTTGGGTCGATCAGGTTTCTCAAGACCTCTTGCGTACTTGATTTGGCGCTGCCCTGCTCACCGATCAGCTCCAGAACCGCATAGGGCGTGTCGCTGCGGTAAGCCTCAATCATCCATGCCAGAACCAGCGGTTGGTCTTCGCTCGGGATGTTGACTAGCTCCCACAGTAAGCCCAAATTGCCGCTTGTGGCCGGGTACGGTAGCGGGCGCATTGCCTTGGTGCGGGTAAATCTAACGCCGGGCTTGGCGCAAAGCTGCCAGCCTGTTGCCGTCACTAAAATGGCCTGCCACTGCGCATCACAAACGTCAATCCAATAGCCCTGTGAGTCGCGTCCCACTCGCTTAAACACTGCGTGCTCGTCGCCGTCGAACTTTGCTTTTCCGATGATGGTGTTTTTTGCAGCGCTTAACGCCTCATTACTGGGTGCGCTGCCAAGCTCGGTGTGCGCTAACCAGGCCAACCATTCTTTGAAGCCGTTTGACTCCACAGCCCAATGTTCAAAATGCCCCTGCCCGTCAATCTCGCGCTGAAAAGTGGCGTAAGCATTCAGCTCGGTGTCGTGCCAAAGTTGGCAACGGTCAACCGCCAGCTCAACAAGCTCAGTTGATGCGCTGCCCTCCGAATCGCTCGGGCTTAGCTTTGCCACAAACCTGTCCAATTGACCGATGCGGATTTTTGAGTTGGCTGATTTGAGACTGGTTCGCGCCGCCTCATATCCCATCGGGTTACTCTTCTTCAGCTCGTTGAACGCCTCGATTGACTCGTCCGTCAAATATGCCGTCGGGTCTGTTTTTGCTGATTCGATAATCCTTGCAATGATGTCCTTCGGGTCTGGCGCGATCATCGGCACAGCAGCATCAATGCAACGCTTCACAGCCTCAAGCCCTGCCAGCCGGTGCAGGTCGTTGAAGTCGCTCACCCCATCCGGACGGTCGGTCCCGAAGTCCGGCACTGCCAAATAGCCGCCTATGGCCAGCGCCGCCGCCGTTGCTTTGGTCATACCCGGATTGCCGTCCGTCCGGTAATCGTCATCCGCTGTAATGATGATTTTCAGCTCCGGGTACTTGGTGCGGAATGCCAGTGCCACCGGCTCCAGGTTGCCCGCGTTGAATGCCACAGCCACCGCGTCACCCGTGGCTACATGGATGCTTGCGCAGGTTGCGTAACCTTCGCCCACGATTAGCCGGTTGTCTTTGACCTTACCAATGGAATGGAAACACCCGGTACGCCGCCCGTCGGGCAAACCGCGCTTGTCTTTGAAGTCGTGCGGATTGATGCGCTCCACATTCCACAGCTTGCCAGCCGTGTCGCGCATGGGCACCAGCAACGTGTTATCGGCCTCCACCTTCACGCCGTGGGCCTGCACTCCCTTGGTGGTCAGATACGGGTGGCTGGTGCAGGTGGTCGCCGCCTTGAACCGACTGGCAGCGTCTACAGCCGCCGCTTCATTGCGCTGCACCTGCTCTACCTCGCGCTGCGCTTGCATGGCGCGGATGCGGTTTTGATGCATCTCACGCTCTGCCTGCGTCATTTCGGTAGTGGACTTGCTGCACCAGTTCTGGGTGAAGCCTTCGCGCCAGCAACCGAATGAACCAGCCGCCGCACCGTCGCCGAACAACACATACCAGCCGGATTCGTCACGCGGTTTTCCGTTGGAGCTGAATCTGTGAATCTTGCCGTCGTCAATGAGTTCGCCTGGTGGGGTGAGTCCCGCCGCTGCAATTGCATCGTGGAATTGGTCGAGTAGGGTGCTCACTTGCTCACCCCTAATTGACGGGCAAAGCGTTGCAGTTCAATCGCATCACCGCAATGACGGGTCATCCCGTATTTGCAGACAATGAAGCCGCCGCCGTCCAACTGGTGTACCGCATGGCCCGCCAGTGCAAGCTCTGCGATTTGTGTAACCAGTGCTTTACGCTGAGCCTCTACCGTGGGAAAATAAGCACCGTTGGTGTCAGTGTGCAGGCCGTTGGTGTTGATAGCACCAGCGGCCTTTTTGTTGGACGTGACCCGTCCCGGCTTTGCGCCGTGCGTGGTGTTGCTCATGACGGATCACCCCACCGCCACTTGATTACGGGCTGCGTGAATCTGTTTCACCAGTTCACGCTGTGCGTCAATCGACGCACCCGCTTCCAATGCCGCCATCACGCGACGAATATCGCCTACCTTTTGAGCTGATACGCGCTTCGATAGCTTGATTGGTTTTGGCAGGGTTCCGTCCTCGATTTTTCGCCAATAGGTTGGTTCAGAATATGCCAGGGGTGCCGGTGTGGTGGGGCGCTTGGAGCTTTGAACCAGTTGCGCCACGCGGATGAAGGCAGTGTCCGGCATCAAATCGAATGACGGAATCGGCGCCGCTGGTTTAACGGACTGTGTCGGAATGCTGGCAGATACTGGCGTTTGTTTCGCCTTTGTGGCTTGTATCGTGGGCTTATGTTGCAGCTTTGTATCGGTTGGCATGGCGGTTTGTCCCGTGAGGTGAAAACCCTAGCGTGCCATCCTTGTCACGAAGCCACCAAGCAAAATCACAGAGCATCAGGTGTTGTTATTACCCAACTTCACAATCACTCCGAACGACTCGGTGTCGAGCGTGCCACCATTTCAGACAGTTGCCGAAGTGGAAAACCTGGCTTGCCATCCTTGCCACGAAACCACCAAGCGAAATCACATGGCGTGTTGTTATTACCAAACTGCACAATCTCACCGAACGACTCGGCGTCGGGTGTGCCCGCACTTCAGGCAGTTGCGGCCTTGAACTGGATCACGTCTGCACCAATGCGCAGCTTGTCCAGGTAGTCGGCCCACACTCTCATCATGGCGTGTCGTTGTTCCATGTATTCGGCTCGGTCGTAAGCGCTGCCCAGTGGCCCGGATTTGGTGTGCCCCATCTGCGCCTCTACGCATCCTTGATCTATGCCGGGCAGTCGCTCAAGAATCAAGGTCTTGGCTATGGCCCTAAAGCCGTGGGCCGTCATATCTTCGCTGGTGTAGCCCATCCTCCGAAGTGCCGTGTTAACGGTGTTTTCGGACATTGGACGATTGCCCGATAGCAGGCTTGAAAACACATACTTACCGCTACCCGTCAGGGGCTGAACGATTCGCAGCGCTGCCACGGCCTGCGGTGCCAGCGGGATCAAGTGGGGTTTGCCGTTTAGCTTTTCCATGACCCTGCGCTTCATAGACATTGACGGCACGGTCAGCATAGCGTTATCAAAATCAATCCATGACCATTCCATCAATCGAATATTGCTCGGTCTTTGGAATAGCAGCGATGACAGAATCAGCGCCGCCTGGGTGGTCGGCTGGCCTTTGTAGTCATCTATCGCCCTGAGCATCCCACCCACCTTCACCGGGTCAAGGATGGCAGCCATGTTCTTGACGATGACGGGTTTCAGTGCGCCGGTTAGATCAAGGCATGGATCACGTTCGCAACGTCCGGTCTGAATGCCGTATCGAAACACTTGCCCCGAGGTCTGTTTAACAGTGTGAGCGGTGTCGTGAACCCCTCGCTTTTCAATCCTGCGGATAACCTCAAGCATCATCGGTGTTGTGATGTTGGCAATGGGCAGTTTGCCGACGTAGGGGAAAACATCCTTCTCTAGCTGCCTGAGCCACTTTTCAAAATAGGAGGGAGACCATGCTGTCACCTTGCCTGCTTGAAACTCTCTCGCCACCAGCTCGAAGGTGTTGGCCGCCGCCGTCGCCTTGCTACGCTTGTCATCCTTCTTGGCTTCACCGGGGTCTATGCCGTCAGCCAGCAGTTCCCGTGCCCTGTCACGCCGCTGCCGGGCTTTGGCAAGCGACACGTCTGGGTAGACCCCCAGCGCCAGCGTTTTTTGCTTATCGTTAAATCTGTAAGCCATGCGCCAATACTTACCAGCCTCCTTGACATGAAGGTACAGCGCCCGACCATCGGTGTGTTTTTCACCAGACGGTGAACCAGCCCACTTGACGGTCTTCACGAAGGTGTCTGTGAGTGCCATGATGCCCCTTTTGTTGGTACCTGATTTGTTGGCATCTGCGGGGCACAAGATAAGTACCAACAAAACCATGAGCTGCCATGTTACACCGTGAGACCGCTTGAGGCAATAAAAAACCCACTCTCGAATGAAGAAGGCGGGTTTTGAGGGGTCTTGAGACCGTCTGATATGGTGACTTGGTGCGGCTGGCGGGGATCGAACCCACGACCCTTGGCTTCGGAGGCCAATACTCTATCCACTGAGCTACAGCCGCAATGCTGCGAGG
>Ga0209284_10002509_pt1 | contig 24931 bp, 19 predicted proteins | sample FRY03_FD_187211 | JGI IMG/M metagenome (GOLD analysis project Ga0209284, IMG submission 187211) | Freshwater microbial communities from Lake Fryxell liftoff mats and glacier meltwater in Antarctica - FRY-03 (SPAdes) (version 2) | ecosystem: Environmental > Aquatic > Freshwater > Ice > Glacier...
TAAGCTAGCCAGAAATACAGCATTTGCTTCGTTACAGCCATTTCGAAGTATTAAATATACATCTTCAATGTCTGTGCCTTGCATCTGCCGCATTTCTGACTTTTTGAGTGAACCCTAAGTAGCTCTTGCTTAGACGCTTTTTTAAAGCATAATTGAGCATTGAACCAAAGATTTTCGAAAACGGTGAGTTCTCCAACGAGCAAATCATCCTGCGAAACATAGCCAATGAGACCTTTACTTCGTGTTTCTGAATCGTGAAGATTATTTCCATTGATAAGAACTACGCCAGAAGATGGTCGCTCATTTCCGTTGAGGATGTTTAATAAGGTTGATTTTCCAGCGCCACTTGAGCCCATTATTCCAATTAAGCGGCCTGATACTTCACTAAAGCTAAATTTGTGAAGACCTTGTTTACCATTAGGGAAGCGAAACTCTATTTGTTTGGCAGTAAAGACGATTGTTTCATCTTTATCTTGCCTCATGTATTTGGATGCTATATCACTTTGATAGATAGTCTGCATCCTTGGGCCTCGAAGCACTGAGCCCGCTCCGAAATTATGAATCTCGCCTTCTGTTAATTGTACACCGTTAAGTGTAGTTTGCGAAGAACCATCAATTCTTAGAAAATAAATAGCATCATCGGGCAATTTAAACAGATGAATGATTGTGTCAATACCTTCTGCTTCAATACAACGTATTCCTTCAGGTGCCTTCATGTCAGAAGGAATTAGCATGACTCGTAATTCGCTTGCTGAATTGAGATCAGTTCCTTCGACAAATGTTACTGACTCATCACGCTGATAGTCGCTTAAATAGAAGCTCGCAGCAACAGTGTCGACAAAGTCACGATCACGTTCAGAAAGTTGGTTGTCGGCACTAAGGAATTCGATTAAGCGAATTAAAACTACCCCTTTTTGAGCATGAGTTAATTCTTCATTTAACTGTGCACAAATGCGCAAAACCTTTACAGAAGACGAAGAACGACGTTTGTTTTCTTTGTTGCCGTCTTTTATGTAATGCAGTTCAGCAATTAAAGCATCGAATTCAATCATGAAATTTTCTAATTGCTCTCTGCTGATGAGTCTCAATAAGAAATGCTCAACCACAACTCTTCCACGACGTTGCACATCCGAATTGCCTGAAACTAGGGCAAATAGTTGAATTAATGCTTGGAGGACGTTTCGATTCATGACTTAATATTATTCGAATTTAGCGTAATTCAATGATGCAATTTCAGGATACTTTTTATAGTTGTTCACGTGAAAACTACCTCTTCAGGGAGTGAAAAATGCACTTGAATGAAATTTCAGGTTCCGCTTCAAGCCGGTTTGATATAAACACGGGCAAGAGTTTTCATAATCGACTGAACAGCAGGACACACAAAAGAATTTTCATACGTCAAATCCAAAAGTTGGTACATCTTTTTCCTATTTGTATGAGGATATGTTCTGCACGCAGTCGGCCGGTCGTCATAGATTGAGCAGGAGTTATCATCGAGCAAAAATGAACATGGTGCTGTTTTAAGAACTAGGTCGTCATCAAGGTCTAAAGTGAGGTAGGTTTCAGTAAATGTTCCAGGCTTCATTTTCAATCGTTTAGAAATCCTATCGACATCATTGAGCGTGAAAACAGGGCTTGTAGTTTTGCAACAATTGCCACAATCTAAGCAATCAATTCTCGAGAATGCTTCATCATGAGCATCATGTATTTGGTTATCAAGATCCTTTGGAGTCTTTAATTTTAATTGGCGAATCAACTTAGAATTGGTTGGTTTCGCTTGTTCGCCGTCGAAACGAATTTTTTCGGGTGTAAAATAGTTATCTGTTGACAATTTCTGAGATTTTGTACTTATTTATTGGTATATGAATGTATTTTTGGCGAAGTAACAAACATACATCCTTCTACGTTTAATTTTTCATGAGCCGTTTTCTTGTCTTACTATTCTTTTTCAGTATTCACTTTTCAATGTTTGGGGAGGTGGGTCCGATAATTAATAAAGACTCCATGCAGCATTATGTTACCCCACCTGATACCATCCCGCCAAGGAAAGCAGTTTTAGAAGAGCTAGCCGAAGAGGAAGGCGATATTGAAGATGAAGTTGATCCATCAGAAGCAGAAGCATACGAAGAAGTTTGGGATGATGATCAGTGCGCACTCATAAATTGCGATTTGTACGAATCAGTTTGGGATACCACCCGTATTAATCCTTACGGAGTGAATATGAAAACGAGAAAAGACACAACTAACTTACGCTTAGTTTTCAGTCAAGAGTGTGATTATTCTCATCCAGTTTGTGGCATCGTTACTTCTGATTTTGGATTTCGCCGCACCCGTTACCATTACGGAATTGATATTGACTTAGAAACGGGCGATCCAGTTGTATCTGCATTTGAAGGCACTGTGCGCGTTGCGCGATATAGTCCTTCGTATGGCTATTATGTCATTATTCGTCACCTCAATGGCCTAGAAACACTCTATGCTCATCTTTCTCAAGTTCAAGTAAAGCCTGGTGAGTATTTGCAAGCCGGAGACCCGCTCGGTCTAGGAGGAAATACAGGTAAATCTCGTGGTTCTCATCTGCATTTCGAAGTAAGATTCTTAGGGCAGCAAATAAATCCAAGAGACATTATCTCTTTCGAGAATTACACCTGTACGTCAGATTCAATTTGCATTTCTCCAGCGAGTTTCTCTTATTTAGATGCAGTTCATAAACAAAAGGCACAACTAGCAGCTGCCCGATATTATAAGATTAGAAAGGGCGATACATTAGGGAAGATTGCAAAAAAGCATCGAACAACTGTTAAAAAGTTATGCAAATTAAATCGTCTTACAACCAGATCAATTCTTAAACCAGGCAAAAGGATTCGAGTAGCTTAATAATAAAAGCTCTTGAAAAGCTCTCATGCATTCTCACTACTCAAATCCTTTTCTTGATTCGTCCTCTTGAAAAAGGTGTAATAACTTGATAGGTTTGGTTGTTAATTTCAGTTGAAGATGATTTTTTCTTTAGAGACAGAATGCGATCCACTCATTTTTAAGAAATAGACTCCATTTGATAAATTACCTCTTTCAATAACGTGCGTCTGGTCATTTTTATTCACTTACAGGCTCCTAACAACACGACCTCCGAGATCAATAATTTCAATAACACTTACCTTCTGGTTCGTTGCGTCTACTTAATAAAGCACCCGTCGATATAGGATTTGGGAAGACTTTTAATCGTGCTGATTTTTCAAAGTTTTCAATTTTCAAACTGTTTTGCAGTCGAAGTAATTTTGCTTCGTTGGTAATTTCAAAGTTAGATCCAGTAATTGTCCCTCCACTGCAAAGGATATCTCCGTTTACCCATGACATTGTACAAGTATGTAAATAGGGTTCACTCAAAAGCACTTAATGCCTTTTAAATGGGTTATCTCTTGCTGAATTATTCATTTTTAATACATGAATTTAATTGAGTATCATCAAAAATCCTTGCACCAAGATTGCACTAATTTTTCTTTATTTATTATTTAGTGTCTGTACTCTCAACGAAACAGACTGCTTCCTATTGGCATAGCCAAGTTCCATAAAAGAATAAAAAACGATTTCTGATGCATTCAATCTGATCAATTTCGCCATAATTAGGAACAGTGTATCAAAAATTAAACATTCAAATAATCATTATTTTAGGTATTTTTAACTGAGCCCTTCTTATAAGTTCAATCGCCTAGTATTGAGATTTAGCAAAACGTAGTTAATCTTTTAGATATTAAATTTGGATTAATAATGTAGACAAATATTCAAAACTTAGTTTAACTTTGGTTGGTCGATAAAATAATGATATTCAGTCGTTTCTCTTTGGTAGTTAAGGCATCGCTTCTCGCGGTTGCGTTGCCTTTTGCATCAATTGAAGCCCAAAATTTGGTTCCAAATCCTAGTTTTGAATCGAATACTGCATGTCCAACTTTTGCTAGCCAGCTAAATCTAGCAACGCCTTGGTACAACCCCAGTTTGGGCACACCTGATTACTATAATGCATGTGCCAATTTTGGAGATTGGGTTTCGGTGCCTTCTCAACCAACTGGAGGATATCAGCTTGCTCATACCGGCGATGCTTATGTAGGACTTTTTGTTTATCGTTCTGATGTTGCTCATATGCGAGAATATCTTGAAGTTCCTTTGACTGAAGCATTGCAAGCTGGTCAGTGTTATTATTTTGAGATGTTCGTCAATCTGCCAAATGATCAACGATTTGCATCAGATGGAATAGGAGCATGCGTTATTGCAGGAGCTGTCAATGTGAACAATGTTTTCGTTCTGCCTCTCACACCTCAAATAAAGAATGAGCCCGGTAATATTTTGTCTGACACTGCTCGTTGGGATCGAATCTCTGGCTATTTCACGGCAAATGGTGGCGAAGACCATTTAATTATTGGTAATTTTAATACGGATGAGAATACACAAATAATCGATTACAACCCAAGTGCTTGGTATGCATCAAGTTCATATTTACTTATCGACGACATTTCTATCACAGCTGCTAGTTTAACCGTCGATCTTGGAAATGATACAACCTACTGTACCCTTTCAGAACTTACTTTAGATGCTAGTCAACTTGAGGCAACGTATGTTTGGCAAGACGGATCAATTGGTTCCACCTTCACCGTTACTCAATCAGGTACCTATGAAGTTGCTGTCAGGCGCGGCGGATGTAGTGCCTCGGAATCTATTCAATTGGATATGCTTTCTTTTCCAAATCCAATATTGAACGATACACTCATTTGTATCAATGATACAGCGCATTTGTCACTTCATAGTTTGCCAGGAAATTACATTTGGAGTAACGGAAGTACAGAGAAATTTATATTGGTCAATGAGCCAGGCACATATACTGTTGACGTTACCAATGCATGCGGATCAGCAAAAGACACCATGCGCCTTGAAGTATACGATTGTGCCTGTGACGTATTTCTACCAGATGCGTTTACTCCCAACAAGGATGAACTTAATGACGATTATTATATTGGAATAAACTGCCCCAAGTTGGTCGACTTTCAGTTTCTTGTTTTTAGTAGAAATGGAGAATTAGTTTATGCTACGACCAATCCCAATACTCGATGGGATGGAACTGTAAGCGGCATCGAATGCCCTTCTGGTGTTTATGCTTACACAGTGAAGTATTATGCCCTCATCGCTGGACAAGTGCAGCAGCAAGACTATTCAGGCAAATTAAAGCTGATTCGTTAAAATTCATAAGGATCATTAAAGAGTCCGTGATACTTCAGTTAGCTGGAATATTAAAAACATAAAACAAGCCTTTTGCGTGTTTTTGAGATAATCCTACATGTAGCCTTGTGCCTGAAGTTGAAATAACTCGGCATACAAACCATCCATTTTTAACAAATCCTGGTGACTTCCCATTTCAATTAGTTTTCCTTCTTTTAGCACAATAATTCTGTCGGCCATTCTCACTGTCGAAAAACGATGGGAAATGATTACTGCCATTTTTCCTTCTGAAAGTGTCGAGAAACGCTCAAATACTTCATGTTCGGCTCGAGCATCCAAGGCAGCAGTTGGTTCGTCCAAGATGACTAGTTGCGCATCTCGCATATAAGCTCTTCCTAAAGCTATCTTTTGCCACTGTCCACCACTCAAATCGACGCCTTCGGCAAACCTGCGCCCAATCATTTGATCGTATTTTCCTTGTAACTTTTCTATCACTTCAGAGGCTAGACTTAAATGAGCCGCTTGTTCTATTTTATTTGTATCCGCTTTTTGTTCAATTTGACCTGTAGCAATGTTCATCCCTGCGGTGAATTGAAATTTGACGAAATCTTGGAATATAACTCCGATCTCTTGCCTTAATTCATTTGGGTTGTATTGGTTCAGTGGTATTCCATCAAGAAGTATTTGTCCTTCGGTAGGATCGTACAAACGACTTAATAGCTTGACTAAAGTTGTTTTGCCAGAACCATTTTCACCAACCAAGGCAATTTTTTCCGATGGATTTAAATGAAATGAAACGTTTCTAATTGCCCATTTATCTGTGTTCGGATAGTTGAATCCAACATTTTCGAAGGTAAACCCGTGTTTTATAGGCCTTGGAAATGGAACTGCGATTTCGGGTGCTTTAATTTGTGATTCAATAGAAAAGAAAGCGTAAAAATCCTCGAGATACATTGCTCCTTGAGCTATAGAGGCCAATTTTCCCAAAATTCCTTCCATCAAGCCTCTCATTCTAGCAAATGATCCGGAAAGAAATGTTAATTCACCAACAGAAATAACCTTAGCCAAGGTGTTCATCAAAATCACCGCATATGCGGCATAATATCCTGCTGTGCTAATAATTGATAAGGCAAGTCCCCAAGCTGCTCTTTGTGTCGAGAGCTTTCTATTTGCTTTGTAATAATTGTCGGACAAACTTTTGAATCGTGCACGCAAGAACTCAGATAAACCAAAAAGCTTCACCTCTTTGGCAGTTTCGTCGCTTGCAGCTGTATGCCTTAAATAATCTAACTCTCTTCGTTCTGGGGTGTAACTGTGAACCAATGAATAGCTTCTGGAATTAAAGTGCGATTCGCCCAAAAAAGAGGGAATTACGCTCACAATTAATAGCAGAATTAACCAAGGATTGAAAAGTATGAGTCCCGCGGCGAGCGAAATCAATGAAACCATGTCTTGTAGAACCGAAAGCACTTGCGTCATTAGAACAGTACGCTGCAAGGTTTGACGCCTAGCACGTTCTAGTTTGTCGTAAAAATCGGCTTGCTCAAATTGCTCTAAATCTAAACTAGCTGCATGTTCCATGAGTTTAAGGGATGATTTATTAGCAAATAGATCACCTAAAAGTGCATCAAGAAGTGAGATGCCTCGACTTAGAATTTCATTTAATAATGTGAGCGATAATTCAATCAGGATAAGTATCCAAAGTCGATCGCTACTCATGGCTCCCGAATTTTGAATGAGCAATAAAACTTCATCGATGATTTCTTTTCCAACCCATAACATCATCAATGGCATGAGCGATTTTACAAGTCGCAAAGACACATTGGCAGTTGCCATCTTTTTGTCGGTTTCCCAAACCAGTTTAAGAAATGCTGGGATATGCTTTAATGACGACCAATTCGCTGTTTTATCAGAAGGAATTGGAGTTCGAGTTTTTAAGAGACGTGAAAAAAAGTTAGACATACAATCGTAGAATTCAATCGCTATGCCTCAGCTAATTTAAGTCGATATGTCAGCCTATTGATTTGAAATCTTAGCACTCGAGTTTCAACACTTCGTGATATTTTACGTTTCTTTGTTTTACATACGTATGATCATGAAAATTACCCATCTACTTTCTATTACCCATTTGCTATTGTTTTGCTTTTTATTCAATCCAATTAAATCATATTCACAATGTGCCTCAGGAGAATTATCAGTGAGCATTGATGTTATAACCGACACTTATGGTTATGAAGGATATTGGGAATTGACTCCAGGAACAAGTGCTTGCGGTACTTCAACTATCGCATTTGGTGGAAATACAGTTGTTGGTTGCACATCAGGTGCACAGGTTCAGGATCCAGGTGGCTATGGCGATAACACGGTCTACACTGAAGGACCTTGGTGTTTAACAGAAGGTGCTCAATATACGTTGCATTACCGCGACGATTGGGGCGATGGCGGCTTTCAATTTCGAGTTCGTGTTGGAGGCTTTATTATTCAATCGTATGTAGGAACTGATCTAGGTGGAGATTATACATTTACGGTTCAAAACCCTCCTCAATATGATATTCAGCTTGCAGGGAATGCTAATTCAACCCAAATTATGGGATACTTTCAGCTTGCTGGCGGTGTTGATATAAGAGCATTTTTAACCAATGTTGGAACAGAAACAATTACATCATTAGAGCTTAATTATCAAATTGATAGCGAAGCGCCAGTGACTGAAATCCTAAATAATTTATCCATCGGAAATTACGAAACCCAGAAGGTTTCTTTTCCAAACCCTTGGAACACGAATGATATTGGAGTTCATACAGTTGATTTTTGGGTTAGCGCAATAAATGGTCAAGCCGATGGAAATCTAGGACAGGAAAACGTGATTCGCTATTTCGAAATCGGGTTGCCAAAACCTGATATAATCACTTCATACCAAATTACTAATCCTACATTTGAAGTTATTGCAGATAATACGGATGGAATAAGTAACCCAACGGATATCGATTTTCATCCAACATTAACCAATAGTCAACTTTGGGTAACAAATAAGGGTACGGCCAATTCAGGAGGAACCAATGTAATTATCAATAGAGCAGGGGGTTTGGATCAAACTTCGGAGCTTTTACAAGATGGAAATGCGTGGCATTTTATGTCGCTTCCTACGGGAATAGCATTCAGCGATAATGGTAATTTTGCTACATCTCCAGGTGTTTTTGATGCCAACCATCAGGGAACAAATAGTGCTTTCACTGGTCCAACATTGTGGTCAGGAAGCTTAGATGTTTTTGCTCAACCTTCAGGTGGAAATGGTTCTCACCTAGATATGCTGCATGAAAGTCCATATAGCCAAGGTGTTGCTTGGGAAGTTGATAATGCTTTTTGGATTTTCGATGGTTACAGTAACGATATCGTTCGCTATGACTTTGTGATCGACCACAATCCAGGAAACGATGATCATTCAGATGCCATTGTTCGTCGCTATGCTGATTTTGAAGTGCAAAAAGATCCTACTGGAGTTGTTCCGTCTCACATGATTCTTGATGAGCAAAAACGATGGCTCTATTCGGTTGATAATGGAAATCAACGAATCATAAGAATTGACATTACTACGGGAAGTGTGTCCTCGACCGCACCAAGTTATGGACCAAGCGAAACGATGGCTGAATATGTAAATATTACAGGTTATACTTGGGATGAAGTTGTTACCACTGGTTTAGAAAAGCCCGCAGGCATTGAAATTATGGGCAATCATTTATTGGTTGGCGATTATGCTACGGGAATGATTCGTGTTTATAATGTTTCTAGTATGCCTGCAAGCCTAGAATTTACCATTCAAACCCCTGCACAAGGCCTGATGGGATTGGTGATTGCACCTAATGGGAATATAATTTATGCCGATAATGTTCGTAATGAAATTGTGCGAATAGTTCCAGCAGCTTTGGGCCTGAACGAAGTTAAAAAAGCAGAATTTAGTCTTTTCCCTAATCCATCTTCGGGGCAATTTACGGTTCGCTCCTCAGTTCCTGCGCAAAGGCTGAATGTTTCAATTTTCGATGTGTCTGGGAGGATGATGAAGTCTTATCAGTCGATCTATTCAGGGGAAGCGTTGAATGTTGATCTAAATTCTGGTATTTATATTGTTCGATTAAGCGACCAAGGAGGAAATATCCTAAAATCTATCCCTTTGGTTATTGCTGATTAATCTCTGTTGTAATTGCAATGAATAATTTGAATAAAATCTCAAAAATGAAATCTTACTTTTTTGCAGTAATGTGTTTGTCCGTTCTAATGGCTTGTTCTAGCGGCATGCCCGAATCAGCAAAAACAACCGAGCTAAAAGTTTGGGGCAATTGCGGAATGTGCAAAAAGACCATTGAAAAATCGCTAGATGGCTCTGATGGTGTTTTAAATGCCGAATGGAATAAAGACACCAAAATGATGACCTTGAGCTACGATACCTTAAAAATATCTGTTGCAAAGGTTGAAGAACTTATCGCCGCATCGGGATACGACACACAAAGCCTAAGTGCGAATGATGAGGCTTATGCAGGTTTACACGAATGTTGTAAGTACGATAGAAAATAAATTTTCTCCTGCTGTAATATTTCCAAGCTCATTGTCATTAAGAGACAAACAAAACGATGAAAGATGAAACAGCAATTCAGCCAAGAGATTTAAGTCCTGAGTTTTATAGAATAGCGTAGGGAGCTTTTGTTCTATTTAGGGTTAACTTAAAAACACCTAAAATTATGATTATGTGAATATTACAATGTTTAATTTTTGATTTGGTGTGCATTATTTGACGAAATTGATCAGATTGTATGCATCATAAATTATTATTTTATTGTTTTCTGAAATTTGGCCTAGCCAGAAACACGCCATCTGCTTCGTTAAGAGTATTTTGAAGTACTATTTGTACGTCATAAAATCCCCTTGTCTCGCATCTGACGTGTTTCTGACTTTTTAAGTGAACCCTAATTAGCGGCGGAAGTTTATAGGCTAAACCCAATTCGAAGTAAACTCGAACGTTTCTCCATTGAAAAGTCCCTTGTCGCTCAATTTTAGCGAAGGAATCACCAATAAAGCCATAAAGCTTAAAGTCATAAATGGAGCTCTAAGCGGGCTGCCAAGCTTCCCTTTTACAAAGGCATCCAAAGCCGTATAATGTTCAGCAACTTGCCAAGCATCATCAGTGCTCATTAAACCTGCAACTGGTAAGGCAAGCACATGATTTTCGTGTTCACTTACAGCACACAATCCGCCTTTGGTTTTCATCAACAAATTCACAGCTCTTGCCATCAATTCATCACTGCATCCTGTAACCACAATGTTATGAGAGTCGTGCGCAACCGATGATGCAATGGCACCATGTTTTAATCCAATGTTCTTGATAAACGCAACTGCAGCAGGAGCTTCTTTGTATCGATTGATCACTGCAATTTTAAGTACATCTTCATCAACGTTGCTAACACAATTTCCACCTTGGTCTAACTTTACTTTCGATTGAATTTCATTTGTAATCAATTGTCCTTCAAGCGCTTCAATTACTCTAATAGTTTCCCCTTCGGGTGATAGGGCTAGCTCGTTTTGATTGAAATCTCTGCTATGAAATCTATTTTCAGCAGATTCAGTCGCCGAGTGTATAAGTGTTTTACCTTGATTGGCAACGTGTTCACCTCGAATCCAAGTTGAAACAACATTGAAATCATCAGGATTGTCTATTTCTATAAAATCGGCAGAATCTCCAACTTGAAGCATCCCAACTGGTAACTTATAGTGTTGTTGAACATTCCATGAAGAAGCTCGGAGCACATCAAAAATATCATATCCTAAAGCTAATGCACGTTTTACGAGAAGATTAATATGTCCTTCAAGCAAACTGTCAGGGTGTTTATCATCAGAGCAGAACATCACTTTTTCGGGGTGACTCGCCAAGAGTGTATGCAGAGCATCAAAATTTCGAGCAGCACTGCCTTCACGAATCTGAATCCACATATTAGCCTTTAATTTGCCAATGGCTTCCTCCAAGGTGAAACATTCATGGTCAGTTGTTATTCCAGCCGATGCATATTTAAGAACAGCATCTCCTCGGAGTCCGGGAGCATGACCATCCACAGGTTTTCCAACTGCTTTTGCCGAAGCAATTTTTGCCATCAAGTCGGGGTCACCAGCAATCACCCCCGGGAAATTCATCACTTCAGCCAAATACCAAATGTCTTTGCGTTTTAAAAGGTAATCAACGCTTTCAGGACCAATGGTATCGCCCGCTGTTTCGAACACTGTTGCTGGCACACACGAGGGAGCGCCAAAATGAAAATGGAAGGGAACTTTAGCAGCATTTCTCAGCATATATTCAACACCAAAAACACCCATTACATTGCCAATTTCATGAGGATCCGAAATCGTTCCAACTGTTCCGTGAATTACAGCCATTCGAGCAAATTCAGAAGGAATAAGTAAACTGCTCTCAATGTGAACATGCGCGTCAATAAAACCAGGTAAGAAGTAGGAATTGCAGTCGCGTGAATCGGCTTCCGCAATTGATTCTATTTGACCATTTGAAACAGTTATTCTTTTTGGAGATAAGGTACGTTGCTTCAAATCAAAGCAGTAACCAGTGAAATGTTGAATCTCAGACATGCCTCAAAGCTACAAAAAGCAAGTTTGGTATAGCGGTAAGCCATCTTATTTGATAATTTAATCTATGATTAAAGCGGTTATTTCAGCTAAATAGAGTCTGTCTATAGAGTCTCCTGATGTCGTTGCACTAGTCCGAAAAATGCTCATTTACAAAAGTAAACTGCGCTTTTTCTGCCTTCGTGCGCCTAATCAGAAGCCTCTATAGTTCAGACTCCTGACTCTGTGTAAAGACACTAATTAGAGTCTGTCTTTAGAGTCCTTATGTCGTTGCATTAGACCGAAAAATGCTCATTTACAAAAGTAAACTGCGCTTTTTCTGCCTTCGTGCGCCTAATCAGAAGCCTCTATAGTTCAAACTCCTGACTCTGTGGACAGACATTAATTAGAGTCTGTCTTTAGAGTCCTGATGTCGTTGCACTAGTCCGAAAAATGCTCATTTACAAAAGTAAACTGCGCTTTTTCGGCCTTCGTGCGCCTAATCAGAAGCCTCTATAGTTCAGACTCCTGACTCTGTGGACAGACATTAATTAGAGTCTGTCTTTAGAGTCCTTATGTCGTTGCACTAGTCCGAGGAATGCTCATTTACAAAAGTAAACTGCGCTTTTTCGGCCTTCGTGCGCCTAATCAGAAGCCTCTATAGTTCAAACTCCTGACTCTGTGGACAGACATTAAATAATATTCCTAACTTGCGTAGGATTAATACTAACGCTAAAAAATATGGGAACACACTTACTCACTTTAACTGCAAAGTTCTACCTCTTTGTAGTTATATCATTTGCGTTAACATTTACTTCTTCCTTAACGGCACAAAGTTTATCCGTTTCAATAGTAGATTCTATGTTAACCTCATGTCAAAATGATGCTTATGCATCGGCCAATATTATTGGTGGCACTGCGCCTTTTACTGTTTATTGGATACGATATAATCAATCTCCAATAGGCGGTCCAAATGGTCCCGATACTGTTGCTACAGGAATTTCAGTTACAGGTTTAGCTCCAGGTTATTATTCTGTGCATGCGTATGATTCTGGAAGTCCAACATCGCTATTTGGATCCACGGGTGTTTATATTATGCCTCCGTTTAACGTAAACCAAAACAATGTTCCTGCAACGTGTAATAATGCAGATGGCAAACTTCGAATTGCAATTTCAGGAGCTCCCGGACCATATGATGTTGTTTGGAGCACAGGTGATGTGCACAATGGACTCGTTAATCCATCTGATTCTGTAAGTAATGTCGCAGCAGGCTGGTATTCGGCAACAGTAACTTCGTCAAATGGCTGTTTTGTTAATGCAGGTAACGGCGCTGGAACGTCGGGCGAAGGTTTATATGTTTATTCAACTTCTCCAATCACGGCAACATCCGCAGCTACACCTTCAAATTGCTTTGATGGAACTGCAACTGTCACTCCTGCTAATGGTGCTGCACCTTACACTTATCTTTGGAGCACAACTCCCGCACAATTAACGCAAACTGCAACAGGATTATCGCCTGGCACCGCCATTTGTATGATTACAGATGCGAATGGATGTACTCGTCAACAATTTGTAAACGTACCGGCTGGTCCAAACTATTTACAAGTAACAAGCACCGTAACTCCAGCCGTTTGTTTGCAATCCAATGGAGTTATTAACTTGACTGTAACAGGTGGCATTACTCCGTACACGTATGTTTGGTCGAATGGTTCTGCCACCGAAGATCAAACGGGTTTAGCTTCAGGTTCATACAATGTTCAAGTTACAGACAATCAAGGATGTAGCATTGGCGTTTATAAATATGTATCAACAAGCAGTCCTGTCAATGTTAATGTTAGCGCTAGTTATAGTGGTTGTTTGCCTAGCGGCGGATCGGCTACATCAACTGTTTCAGGTGGAGTTGCTCCGTATGCGTTTAGCTGGAACAATGGAGCAACTGTTGCTTCTATCAGTGCTTTAGAACCGGGATATTATCATTTAACGGTAACAGATGCAAATGGATGCACCGATCAAGATTTTGATCATGCAGTTCTGCCATCGTCATGTTACGTTCACCTTTATGGAAAAGTATTTAATGACTTAAACGGAAATTGCGTTCAAGATGGTGGAGAAGGTTTTTTATCAAATGTTTTGGTAAATGCTGGTCCCGGTTATCATTATGCAACAACAGATGCTAGCGGAAACTATCATATTTCAGCAGTTCCAGGAACCTATGACATAAGTGTTTATTCGCCAAGTCATTGGACACAAATATGTCCTGATTCTCCACAAAGTATTCAGGTGAATGCAACATCCGCAGGAACCGCCTACAACAACAATCATTTTTACCTGCAGCCAGATTCAATATTTAGTGATGTTGCTGTTTATCTTTCTAGCGGACCTGCTCGTCCCGGTTTTCCATTGCATTGGTATGCAAACGTAAGAAATATTGGTACAACAACGCTTAGTCCAACGCTAAGTGTTCAACACGACCCATTATCAACTTATTCTAGCGCTTCTCCAGCGGTTTCTTCATACTCAGCTGCAACTCGAACTGCAACTTGGCCAATTTTACCTTTAGCTCCGCAGGCAAATCGTTCTTATTATTTGTACAGTACGTTATCGACTTTAGCAGTTTTAGGCGATTCAGCTCGTGCTCAGGCAACAGTTTCTATTTCAGGAATTGATGCTGATTTGGATAATAACACATACAACTATTCAAGATTGATAAGTGGTTCTTACGATCCAAATGATAAAATGGTAAGTCCGGAAGGTGAAGGTCAATTTGGATATATCACTCCAGAAGTCACGGAATTTCATTATCGAATTCGTTTTCAGAACACAGGAACAGATACAGCTTTCACAGTTATAATTCGTGATACATTAGACCCTTCTTTGGATGTGCCTAGTTTCAGATTAGATCAAACAAGTCATCCTGTCGAATACACTATCACCGGTGAAGGATATGTAACATTTACCTTTAACAATATTTTACTTCCTGATAGTTTCCGAAATGAGCCTCGTTCACATGGTTTGATTAGTTACGACATCAACCGTAAACAAGACATCCCGCTAGGAACACAAATCACGAATACCGCTTTTATTTATTTCGATTTTAACTTGCCAATCGTTACTAATACTACGATTAATACGCTGTTCGATGCCGCGCTGGGAATTGAAGCGCCATCGACGTTCGATTTTAGTATTCATCCAAACCCGAGTCAGAATATAAGTCGCGTGATTTTGAAGACTGAAGATCCGAATCAGGTTTCATACTCTGTGTCTGATTTATCAGGACGATTAATTATGAATCGCGATTTGGGTTATCTAGCTTCAGGAGAGCACCAATGGGAAGTTTCAGATTTACCATCGGGAGTTTATTTTGTTCAAGTTAGAACGGGCAATGCCCAGAAAACGATCAAATTGGTAGTATCTAAGTAGGAGCTATTAGCACAATTTAAAGCCTGCATCATTCATTTGACGCGGGCTTTTTTATTGCAACATTTCTAAGATTGAGATGTTTGAAAATGAAATGCATTTGAATGACAAACATTACATTTGCAGCATCCATGCAAACGCACGCTAAGCCTGAAATCCAATCGTTGCCATCGTATTCTGTAGAGTGGGGCAGTAATGGATTTTTAAAAGAAATAGCATTGAAAGATGCTGGCGTTTATGCTGGAGCTGAGTATTTAAGGGCTTTAGAAGCGGGTTCTGGTGGTAAAGGCAAGTTCTTGTACCCGATTGTGAAGCAAGGTGATAAGATTGTTGCTCATGGTTGTTTTCAGGAATTGGTTCTTTACAAAGAAAACTTAGATGAGTTGGGGCGTTTGTTCGAATCGGATAGTAAGTTCACCTTGCATATTGAGTCGGTAGTAAAAATGCTTGTTCATCTTGGAAGTGGTAAAAAAGGTATTCGAATTTTAATTGCTGGCAATGCCCAAGTTAGTGGACCTTATGGTTTGTATTTCGATGAAGGCATTAACTCAAAAGCAGTGGCCAATATTTGGTCAAAGGTAGTAAGCGAGGCCGATATGGTCCAGGGTCCATACTCGATTATCATGGTAAAGGAATTTCCAAAAGAGTATGGTCAAACCTTGGCACAATTCAATAAAGAAAGCTACAGAAAAGTCCCGTCCTTGCCCATCATGGTTATGCCAGTGAGTTCAGAATGGAAAGTTTTCGATGATTATTTAAATGCGATGGCTTCGAAGTATCGTATTAGAGCTCGAGCTGCACGAAAAAAGGGAGTTCAATTGGAGCGGCAGCAGTGGGGTTTTGAATCGATACATGAGCATTCGGATCAAATTGATGAACTGTATAGGAATGTGTTTGACAAGGCGCGATTTAGGTTGTTTAGAATGCGGCCGGCTTATTTTGAATCGCTAAAGCGCGAATTAGGTGATAGACTCCGATTTAATGCCTATTTGGTAAAAGGTAAATTAGTTGGATTTAGCACATTTATAATTCACAATAATCAAGGTGATGCTCATTTGATTGGTCTAGATTACGAGGCCAACAAGAAATATTCTTTGTACCAGAATATTCTTTATGATTACGTTGAACAAGCCATTGAGCTTGGTATTGCACGTTTAGATTTAGGTCGAACAGCGATGGAGATTAAAAGCACCATTGGAGCGATTCCCGAAGAGCATCAAGTCTTGGTCAAAATGCGCAATCCTATATTAAACGGGATAAGCTGTATGTTAATGGAAAATTCTAGCCCAAAGCATTGGGTTCAACGTCATCCTTTTAAGGAAGATATTGTCGAGTCGGAATAAAATTGTAAGTTAAAAGCTATTGGTAATTTTTGAAACATTTGATTCAACATCTGCCTAATAATATTGAGCATTTAGAAAGAATCAAGGGTTCAAAAATAGCATTCTGATAAATTTTAATTTGCATGTGGATCTCTGCTATTGAAACTAACGGGAACGGAAGTCTAACGATGCTTATCGCTGACCGCATATCGCTATTTAGCAGTGGTATACAACATATGCTTATGGCGGAAGGTGGCTTTGAAAGAATTGATGTAGCAGATTCCCGCAAGGAATTATTGCAATACGTTTCAGCGTTTAAGTATAATGTTGTGTTAGTTGATACGCGTTTAGATGAAGTGGATGGGGTGGAGTTGTTAAGGCAAATTAGGATAAGGAGAGCTGAGCAAGCAGTTATATTTATTGGAAACTGGCAAAACGAGTTCTTTTTACAGCAATGTCTATTGCTTGGATTGCAGGGGTATATTCTTCGTAACACGAGTTTGAAAGAACTGCACAGAGCAATAAGAATTGTTGCATCAGGGGCTGAGTTTTATTCACGCGAAATTTCTTCAAAAGTCATTCGCATGGCTGCAGAACCAGGAGCCGTTTATGGATTGCCTGCAGAGAAACTTAGCGATCGTGAATTAGAAGTGCTAAAACGTGTTGTAAAGGAACTGTCAAATGAAGAAATCGCCGATGAAATGCATATTAGTGTTTCGATGGTAAAAAAATACAGATCGAGTTTGCATTCTAAAGCTGGATGCCGCAAATCTGTTGGCCTTGCACTATATGCTATCAAAATGGGATTTGTCCCAATGCCTGTCTTAGGTCAAAAGGGTAGAAGATAAGATGTTAAAATCGTGTCATCAAATTCTACCAATCAGCCAATACTATAACGATAGCTGTACTAAAGTTACCTGCATTAATGCACTTTTGTCTACTTGTGTATATACTAAGTTTGAGTCATTTTTGAATTCAATATTATTAGTATAATTTATTAATACAATTTATTATTGGTATTTTATTATTGGTCCGAATTGGACAAATTGCTGTTGACCATAACGCTTGAGAAGCTTCTTGAACAGACGCATAGAATCTGTTTAGGGAGTTTTTTTAGTGAAGCTTTGAACCAATCAGTCTTATGAATTCAGAGCGCGTTGCGTCTTTCAGAAACTCACCTGTAAAGGCAGAAGTTGTAGTAACTGAGTTTTGCTTTTGAATACCTCGCATTTGCATACATAAGTGAGAAGCTTCAATGACAACAGCTACACCAATGGGTTTTAGTGTTTCTTCGATGCAATTCCGGATTTGCATTGTCAAGCGTTCTTGAACTTGAAGGCGGCGGGCGAATGCATCAACAATACGTGGTATTTTACTTAAGCCAACTATATGACCATTAGGAATATAGGCAACATGCGCTTTTCCAAAAAAGGGTAATAGATGGTGTTCACACAAGCTGTAAAGTTCAATATCTTTAACGAGTACCATCTGTTGATATTCCTCGGCAAACATAGCCGATTTAAGGATTTCAGTTGGATCTAGATCATAGCCATGCGTTAAAAACTGCATTGCTTTAGCAACTCGTTCGGGCGTTTTTTGCAATCCTTCGCGCTCAGGATTTTCTCCTATGCTTTTCAAAATTTCAGAATAGCTTCCTGCCAAATCATCGATTTTGGATGAATTGTATCGGTCGATTTTTACATATCCTTCGTTCTGAAAATCTTCTTGATCAGCCATTTATCAATTATTTACCAAAGTATTCAACGTAATTGTTTTCTGTTTCGAAAAGCTTAATCGAGTGAAGTTCGCACTCATGCTTTTTGATTTCGCCTTCTAATTGCTCCCATATTTTAATCGCTAAATTTTCGGTAGAAGGCATAATTCCTCTCATAAATTCCACATCAAGGTTGAGGTTTTTGTGATCGAGCTTTTCTACAACTAAATTCTTAATTAAAGTACTTAACACTTTTAAGTCGATAACGAAGCCACTCGTTTCGCTCGGTTCTCCTTTTACTGTAACGTATAAATTGAAATTATGACCATGCCAATTAATGTTGGCACATTTACCAAAAACCTCCTCATTTTTCTCGTCTGACCATTCAGGCCTTGCCAACTTGTGCGCAGCATTAAAGTGCTCCTTACGCGTGATGTATATCATTGTCTTTCTAATCGCGGCAAAGATAGTCAAGCTAAATTTATGATTCGAATTTAATCGTTAAATATGGCTCAATAAAAAGTCAAAAACACGTCAGATGCAACACAAGAGGATGTCTCGTCCTAAAGAAAGTTTACACTTTATGATTAAAAATCCTGATACAAAAGTAAACTGTGCTTTTTCGTCCTTCGTGTGCCTAAACAGAAGCTTCTATAGTTCAAACTCCTGAATCTGTGGACAGACACTAAATAGTATCAAAATCGAACCCGAAACTACCGTCTCTAGCTTCCATGTGAGCTAGGTACTTTCCTCCAACTTCGATATTGTTTTCTGTACTTGGACAATGCCAAGATGGGTCTGCGAAATTCCAGTTTATTATGTATTTAGGTTGGGTATAATATTCCCGAACATTTTTTGCATCGGCCTAGATGTTAGCTATGATTGGGATTCTTTGTGTCATTGGTGAATTTTTTGATACTCAATTTAATTATTCACATCTCGTTTGAAAAAAGCAAAGCCATTTCTCTCGTCGAGTAATTCAAATCCAGGTTTGTCAATCAGTTCATCTATGTGTATGTTTTTAACCACGAAATAAACGGGCTTGTCGATTTTTCCATTGATATACCAATCCCGGATCGCATCTATGTGATAATTTCCTGACGCATCTCTGCAATGCTTCGATTCCTGATATGAAAATCCCGCTTTGCGGAAATAAAAATATTGTGCGAAACTTTTAAAATGATATGTTTCTACATAGACATCTTTGCCTTCAAGAGATTGATAAAAATCAACCGCTGTTTGTTGCGTGTATGCTGCAATTTTCTTTGGGAAGAGAATTAAAAATATTCCTGTCGATAAGATTGCACCTGTAAATAAAATAGTAATTGCTGAGCGGTAGGTTCCTGATGACAAATAAACCAATCCTAATAATAGACCCAAAAGCCATATTGTGCCAGGAAGAAAGTCAACCCAATTCCAGTCAACAATAGCCTGAAGATTTCCCTGAGCAAATTGATCTTTAATTAGTGGAATTAATTTATCTGTATTTTGACCGATAATTGGTAAAGCTAACATGGCAATACCAATCACCATTCCTGGAATAAACATTAAGGCAGCTTGCCATTTTGCGTAATGATGACGACCTCGCAAATATTCTTCAATACCCGCTGCGGCAATAACGCTTAGAGGTAAATAAGCCATGGATGAGTAATGAACAATCTTGGTGGTAACGATTGAAAATAAAATCATGACAACCCAAAATAAGATCTTCATCCACAACAAGAAGTCAGCATCTTGCACGCGAAATTGAGGACGACGGAAGAGAGTTTTGATTGCCAATAAACTCATTGGAAAACATCCCAAAAATACCACAATGAAATGATAGTAAATGGGTTGTTTATGTCCCGCATCTGGTGTTGAAAAAAGTCGAATTTGATACGTGATAAATTCTTCCAAAAACCAAGGTCCATTTTTAATTGTCTCTGGCCCAAACCATAACAAGGAAATAGTAAAAATACTAAGTGCTGTTAGGCCAAGGTTTTTAATGGATACAATAGGCTTAAAGCGCCTAACAGCCCAATAAGTGACGACAGTTAATAATGCAATTAAAAGGGCAACGGGACCTTTTGTAAGAATAGCTAAGCCAATAAAAATACCTGCCCAAATACTGTATTTGCTTGATTTTATTTCGCCGTAAGATCGAACGGCTTTGGAGATATACCAAACACCGGCAAAAATGAAGGTGTTAAATACGGGATCGATAATGCCCGATTTAAAATAGACATGAGGCAAGAAACTTCCACCCATGCAAAGAGCAATCAGAAATCCAAATCGGTCGGAACGCATTTCCCTTCCAATTTCGAATAACATTAAGAGATTTATGATTCCGAAAATAGCATTTGGAAATCGAGCAGCATATTCATTCACGCCGAAAATACTCATGCTTAAGGCTTGCATCCATATAAATAAAGGAGGCTTTTCCCAAAATGGTTGGAAATTAATTTGAACCCGAGAAAAATTCCCTGTAACAAGCATTTCACGGGCTGACTCAGCAAAATTAACCTCATCCCAATCGAAAAGTGGAGCCTGCCCCAAGAATGGTAGATAAAGAATCATCCCTAAAAGGAGCAGAATAATTCTGTAATACGACGATTTTAAATTCATTTACGAAGTAGAGCTTTATCGAATTTTGGATTCATGAACCATCGGCCCGACGAACTTTCAATAACCAACTGCATGGAAATACCGATGGCTAATCCTGCTAGTACATCAACCGGGAAATGATGAAATAAATATATACGCGAATATCCCGAAAGGAAAGGGAATAGTGCACAAAGTATTAATAAGTAAGGCTTTCGTGTTCTGAAGGCAAGAAATGTGAAGAGGAAAGCTGCTGTAGCTGAGTGCCCTGAAGGAAAGCTATTCCACGAATGTGGTTTCAAGCCATCAGGAATTTGCAAATGGATTTTTTCATTTTCGTACCATTTAATAGGACGGGCTTCTCCTTTATAAAAAGTGTTTTTGAGAGTTTGGCTCGTTATTCCGGTAATTGCAAATCCGATTAAGAGAATGAAACTAAGTCTGATTTTAACGAATAGGAGAATGAAGATAAAAAGTGAAATTATAAATAGCCCATCTGCAATGTCAGAAAACGTTTGCATTATCAAATTCATCACTGCCGAATGAGGAATTTGCATTGCATTAAAGCTTTCAGCCTTTGGAAATGAAAAGGTGAAGACCGCTAAACTTAACCAAAGAATTGCGAAAAGGAAAAAATAAACAATTCGATTTGAAAACTCTTTCATGCAGCGCGAAGGTAATAATTTGAAGCATCAAGAAGCAATCGTTGGATAAGCATTCGGATATCTCAGAAGATATGTTTCTTTCTGCAAGTGCTGTCTTTTGGATATTAGAAAAAACGAAAGCATGACTGGCACATCAACTCAAGCACTTGAAGACCAGCTTAGATCAATGATGGCAGCAGGTCAAATTAGATATAACCAAATGTAAATGTACTTGATGCTGTTCCAAGAAATACGCCTTTAGATGCATTAACGGCAGAAAACGTTGCGATGATAAACATTAAGTCAGCAGCATCAGGCCAAAAAGACCGTGAATTTTGCTTTGGATAGACTCTGTGACTGAACATACTAATTCCTATTACTCATGTTATAAGCTATTTACAATAAATTTTCAATCAATTTCAAGTTTTTTTGGTTGAATGTGCAATTGAACTATATTTGCAGCCCGAATTGGCGAGGTAGCTCAGATGGTTAGAGCGCAGGATTCATAACCCTGAGGTCACGGGTTCAACTCCCGTCCTCGCTACAAAAAAAAGCGGAGCACTTGATACAGGTGTTTCGCTTTTATAGTATAAGCCCAAACATATTTTCTTATTCAATGCAATTATTGGTCTTTATGAGCTTGACCTTTAATTTTAATTGCTCTTACTTATTGACTCTATTGGTCTATCGATTAAAATGAGCTGTTCACATACATGGTTAAGTTATGACTCAAGTGTATAGTTTCCATTATTATATATTTGTTGCGAATGGAATAATTAACTTTCTTTGTGTTGATAATTTATTGTTATAGAGAAATGGCAAATGCTCGTATGTTTTATTATGAATAAAATAGTGACATTGAAAATTAATATCCCTTGAAATGATGAAAGTTAAGAAGGTATTACTCGTCGATGATGACGATACATTCATATTTCTTGCTAGTACAAGCATTAATAAGTTGGAATTAAATATTAGCATCGAGACATTTTCGGATGGGCAGAAAGCAATAAATTACCTAAAATTGAGTGCTGATAGTGATGGAAATATTCCGGAATTGATTTTTGTTGACATTAATATGCCATATTTGGACGGTTGGGGATTCTTTAATGAATTTTTGAAATTAAAATCAGAATTTAAAAAAGAAGTAATAGTTTACTTAGCATCCTCGTCTGATAGCCCAATTGATATAGATAAAGCCAAAGAACTAGAGAATGAGATTGGATACTTAGTAAAGCCTGTATCTAAATCCGATTTCCTGCAAATTATTGAGTTATATCCTGAGAAATTTAATAAAGAAATCCAGTAAATTATTGTTTGTATTTATTTCTCACAATATGGGGGCAATCGTATCTTGTTTTAGTGTGTCTGCATAAAATCGAAGTCTCGTTTTTTGTTCAAGTAATATTTTTTCGTAAAATGGAGTTATTTCTTTATCTAATGAATCTGCGCTTATTCTGTTAGATTTTGAATCTATTACTAAAGAATACCATGGTCTAGGTTTTCCAAAAGGATATTGCCCAAAAATAATTACGGGTGTCCCTTCAACCAGGATTTTCCATCCTTTACTATTGAGTTTCCATTGATCAGCATAATTATAAATCCATTGTGCATCTTCTTCTCGAAGTCGAATGCATGAGTGCGAAGCTGGAAAGCCAGGTAATTCAAATTGGTGTAATGAAACTCCGGTAGAATTGATTAAATTAAAATACCAAGGTAAAATCCAATCAGGATTATCGGTGCTAATTTGACTTTTTGATTTCCAATTTGTGTGAAATAATCCAATCGGAGTTTGAGTCGTTCTTTTTCCCATACTCAATGGTCCCCAACGAACTAATTGTCCCGTATTATAAACCGCAAATGCTTGCAAAGGATATGAAATCATGATCAGTTTATGAATACTATCAGCCTTTAAGTATTCTAATGGAAATGGAGAGTAGTTAATTAAATCGACATAAAATGAATCGGGAATAATTAAGCTATCTGCTCGGTGTAAACGATCAATATCAATTCTATTTAATGCACAAATAGTTTTTAAATGTTCAAGTTCAAATTGAGTACTTATTTGATTACGTGTAGAATCGTTTAGAATTAATATTGAATATTTAACATCTGGTAATGTGTCAATTATTACCGTATCGATTTTTGTATTTCTAGTTGAGTCAATATCAACGATGATGCTATCTTTAGATGTTTCACCTACCGATTCTTCAGAATTACAAGATAGTAACATCATTATTATGGCAAGAAACCCGATAAAATACTTAGCTCTAATAATTAGGCTCGTCATGTTGATGAATATCCATTTTTATGCAATAGTATTGAATAATCTTAAAATTTTTGTAAGTTTTATTTATTCGCTTAATTCCAAGAATCATGCTTCTAAAAACTTTATAATTACATATTAATTGTTCAATATTCTGTTTAAGTTTATTTATAATGGGCTTTGCATTAAGAACTCTGGCATTTTAGTTGTTTTCGATAAAATATTCAGAGGTAGATGTCACTTTCACCTTCAAGTGAATTTCTTGAGCCTTACCATTATTTGTGACTTAAATTGGATATCTCTTTGTCTGACAGTCATACATTTGAATTGTGAAGTTCGTTGATGCTTACAGTTTAATTTATTGAGAAAAGCGTAGAATCTGATTTATATTCCTTTATCAATTATTCTGATAATTATTTTGAAGTATTTCAGATGCAATTAAAATTCGAGAAATGCGCTGCTGTGCAAGAAGATAAAAAAAGAACTCATTTGGTAATTTAGAGAATCTTGCTTTTTCAGGAGGTAAACACGCTAAATTTCAACATACAGGTTCGATGGAACTATTTCTCTAAACAATGTATGAAATCTATTGTGGCTAGCTTTCTAATTAGAGTTCGTCTATAGAGTCTCCTGATGTCGTTGCACTAGTCTGAAAAATGCTCATTTACAAAAGTAAACTGCGCTTTTTCGCCCTTCGTGCGCCTAATCAGAAGCCTCTATAGTTCAAACTCTTGACTCTGTGGACAGGCACTAATTTGATTCTGTCTAGAGTCTACTGATGTCGTTGCACTAGTTCGAAAAATGCTCATTTACAAAAGTAAACTGCGCTTTTTCGGCCTTCGTGCGCCTAATCAGAAGCCTTTGCAGTTCAAACTCCTGACTCTGCAGACAGACTCTAATTACGCTATCAAACATTTAACCATCCGTATTTTACTGTTAATGGTTGAGAATTACCGACCTCATATGGAAGTTCTCGAAGCGGAAATTTGGATCCCAATTGCATAGGCATCAATAAAATTAATTTTAAGTGTATCGATGATTTCTTTTAGTAGAATAATTTAAGATTCTTCAATCCCTAAATCATTTCGTTTATTTTTGCTTCTCAATGACACAATCAGCTCGTAAAACTGAAATACTAAGTCAATCCGCTAAGCTTTTTCGGGAACGGGGTTTTGGCGGAGTATCGATG
>Ga0209284_10002510_pt1 | contig 24927 bp, 16 predicted proteins | sample FRY03_FD_187211 | JGI IMG/M metagenome (GOLD analysis project Ga0209284, IMG submission 187211) | Freshwater microbial communities from Lake Fryxell liftoff mats and glacier meltwater in Antarctica - FRY-03 (SPAdes) (version 2) | ecosystem: Environmental > Aquatic > Freshwater > Ice > Glacier...
ATTTCCTGCGAAGCCTTAACATATCGCTGGGTGTGCTTCATGCTAGTATGCCCTAGTAACTTTGATGCTGTTAGTATGTCAACATCATTGTAGATTAGATTAGTGCCAAATGAGTGCCGACCATTATGCCATGTAATTAATTTCTCAATGCCAGCACGCCTAACCCACGCCTTTAATGTTTTATTAGCACCGTTGGCAGTAGGAAGGTTGAATACTAGACCTTTACCAACTTCGCCCAATAATTTAATAGCAGTATCATTCAATGGCGTCGATACGTTTTCGCCTGTTTTGCTTTGGGTTACATTCATTTTTTTATTGCTCAAGTTTATACTGGTCCAATTCAGCACCTTAATATCGCACCATCTTAAACCAGTTACGCAAGTAAATAAAAATGCTCTTCTAACTTCGCTGCTTTCGGTTGGCGTTTCGGCAAGTGTTTTCAATTCAGCCAGCGTTAAAATATCTTTCTTTTTAGCTTTACCCTTTACTTTCCTTTTTACCATGTCCAATACGTTCTCGATAAAAAGTCTTTTCCTGTATGCTTGTTTCACCATTTTTTTGAAACGGCTGTAATAGGATGATGCACCTTCGCCAGTACTATTTGCTTCTAAGTAATCAATGAAGTCTTCAATAATTTGTGCCGTTAAGTTTCCAAAGATTAAACCTTGGTTTTTAGTTTCGATTAAGAAATCGCAAAACCTATTCAATGCACCTTGCATATTTCTTTTATCTTTCTTAGTATAACCATTTACAAATGATTGCATCCATACTGTAATGATGGTTTTCTTACCAGCATCGCTAACAACGTTGTAACCATTTTCCTGTAAATCGGCTGCTCGAGTTACGACTAGTTCCTTAGCTTTTTGAAATTTGATTTTATTGGTTGCTCTATTAACAAAACTTAAAGGTTTTGATAGTTGTAAGTGTTCTAATCTCTCATAACTCCTAACTCCATTACTATAAATTACAAGCATTAAAGTAGTACTTCCGTTAGCATTTAATCGCTTTCTTAATGTTACACTCATTTGCCTTTGGTTTGTTTTTAGTTTCTCTAAGGTATGAAATTTATTTAATATTTTGTCACACGTGTGACAGCCCTGTAACAAAAATTGCGAAATAAAGGTATAATCAAAGGATAATGAAAAGAAAGTCAATCGGCTGTAATGCCTGTAAACACTGCATTTTTAGGCATAAAAAAACCACTCAAAAAGAGTGGTATTGTGCCCGAGACTGGATTCGAACCAGCACGCCGTTTCCAGCACCACCACCTCAAGGTGGCTTGTCTACCAATTTCAACACCCGGGCAAATAAGATTGCAATATTAGAAAAAAATTATTACATCCTTTCAGGGACTTTTATGCCTAATACCAACATGCCTGTTTTAATTACACTTGCAGTTAATATCGATAACATTAACCTAAGTGTTTTCTTTTCCTCATTCTCTGCATTTGCAATTGAATGCTCATTATAAAATGAACTATATGTTTTGGCTAAATTAAAAATATAAATAGCCACTTTAGATGGATCAAGTTCTTTACCAGCATCATTTAACAAATCTGGAAACTGCTCCAACTGTAAAATCATTTCTTTTTCTAGAGGCAAAAAATCATGATTAGTAGCAACTTTTTCGTCATCTAATTTTATAGCACTATTGATGGATAATTTGCGAAGTACACTTTTAATCCTTGCATGGGTATATTGTATAAAAGGACCAGTAAATCCATGAAAGTCGATGCTTTCTTCTGGATTAAAAACCATTTTCTTTTTCGGATCTACTCTCAATAAAAAAAACTTCAACGCGCCTAATCCTAATGTTTCAAAAAGCTCATTTCTTTCTTCTTCTGTAAAATCATTTACTTTTCCGAGTTCCTCCGTTTTTTGCTTTGCAATTGCAATCATTTCATCAACTAAATCATCGGCATCCACCACAGTTCCTTCTCTACTTTTCATTTTGCCAGTTGGTAATTCTACCATGCCATAACTTAAATGGAAAATACCATCTGCAGAAGGCAATTCTAATTTCTGACAAATAAGCTTCAATACTTTAAAGTGATAATTCTGTTCATCACCTACAACATAAATACTTTGATTAGCATTGAATTCATTTTGTTTTTGTTCCGCCAAGCCAATGTCTTGTGTTATATATACTGATGTACCATCTTTTCGTTGAACTATTTTTTCATCTAATCCATCTGCAGTTAAATCAATCCAAACACTTCCATCTTCTTTTTGGTAAAATACATTCTTTGCTAATCCCTTAGCAACTAAATCCTTTCCCAATAAATAAGTATTGCTTTCAAAATATGTTTTGTCGAAATCAGTTCCAATTTTTTTATAAGTAACATCGAACCCTTCATATACCCATTCATTCATTTTTTTCCAAAGCTCAATAACAGATGGTTTGCCTTCTTCCCAATCTAACAACATTTGCTGAGTTGCAAGCATAATGGGGGCAGACTTCTCTGCTTCTTCTTGCAATATTCCTTTGCTTTTTAGTTCTTCTATTTGAAGTTTGTATTCGTCATTAAATTTTACATAATAATCTCCTACAAAATGATCGCCTTTATGATTACTACTTTGAGGTGTTGCGCCATTTGCAAACAATTGCCAAGCAATCATGCTTTTACAAATATGTATACCGCGATCATTTACAATACATGTTTTTACAACTTTATTACCAGTTGTTTTTAAAATTTCTGCAATACTTCTGCCTAAAAAATTATTTCTCAAATGCCCTAAATGCAGTGGCTTATTTGTATTTGGAGAAGAGTACTCTACCATTACACTTAATCCATTCAATGCCGCTTGGCCATAAAGTGAATTGCTATAAGTATCTTTTAAAAATGCTAACCAGTAATTGTTATTAATAGTTAGATTTAAAAAACCTTTTACAAGATTAAAATGAGTAAATAAATCGGGGTTATTATTAACTAAATGAGCTCCTAATTCTTGCCCAAGTAATTCTGGTGATTTTTTTAACTCTTTTATAAAAGCAAATAATACAACAGTATAATCGCCCTCAAATTCGGACTTTGTATTATTAACCGATATATTATTTGGCTGAATTGTATATGCATATAATTCATTGATACTTGCTGCTGTAGCTACTTTAATCCTTTGAACCAAGCTCATATTTGAACAATTTCGGATGGCAAAACTAACCAATTAAGCGCTACATTTACAATCCTTTATGCAAAAGCTGCACTTTTTCATTCGCAATTTTATTCTACATACGGTGGATTTGTTCTATCCGATCTTTAGAAAGGTTATGCCATTAAAAACTTTTAGGTATGCAGCTTGTGGTGGTTTTAATACTATATTGGATATCAGTTTATTTTTTATTTGCTATAATTTTATTTTGTTAAAACAGCCTGTTCAGCTCAATTTTTTAACAATTGCTCCCCATATTGCTTCATTTTTAATGAGCTTCTTTGTTACATTTCCAATTGGATTTTACTTAAGTAGATATGTTGTATTTCAAGAAACTACTGTTGCTAAAAGAGAGCAACTGGGTAAATATTTTATGGTAGTATTAGGCTGTTTAATTTTAAACTATCTTTTCTTAAAAGTTTTTGTAGACTTATTAGGATGGTATCCAACACCATCAAAAATGGTAACTACTTTTTTTGTTGTTGCCTTTAGTTATTTTTCTCAGAAAAACTTTACTTTTAAAGCTGCCAAAAATTAGAATTGAATTCTAAAACTTCCCAATATTGCAAAAGTTGCAAAATTCTGATAAACTGGATTATTAGTTTGATTTGGGTTGATGCGCCATACAAAATCTACTCTAAAAAAGCGAGCAATATTGTCTAATCCTGTTCCTATTTCTGTATAAAAGTTATCATTCAAAGCCCTTAAACGGTAATCTCCAAAGTCTGTTCTATTTAATATTCTGCTATCTATATTTAAGTTCCCCCAAACAGTTTTTACATTCCAAAATTGTCGAATAGGGGATTTGCGCATAAATGGAAAAAGATTCAATAATTTCTTTTCAATATTGTGTTCAATATTTATTCCTGCAAATCTGTCGCTAAAATATTCGAACCTGTTCATCAAGTTAAAGCTCTCTTTGTTATAGTAGAATATTTCATTACCTGGGTGCAATTCTAATAGCATAAATGGCAATCCACTTTTGGACCAAATTTTACCTCCATAGATCATGTAGTTTAGTTGACCAAAACGTGGAATTCTTATTCGCTGACGAATACTTGCATTTAATTTACTAAATTGATATTCTCCTTGAAAAAGACCCTTTGCAGATTGTCCGAAACGCAATTCGTAAATTGGCTTATTTGTTTTTAATTTATAATCTTTACGATGTGTATTGATGGATCTTTCACCTGGAGCATACCTGAATTTTAATACCAATTCTGTATTTATTATTGCATTATCAGATAATAATCTATTAGAAGGAAGTGGATCATAAGTTATATTATCGATCCTACTTATAAAACTATTTATTGAAAAATGAGACGCCCATTCTTTTGTAAATCCAAATTTATATTCTTCAATGCCAAGAAATTTTTGAGGGATATTTGGTCTACGAATTAGCTGACTAAATGAATTATCTGTAGTTACATCTTCATCATTGTATTTTATTTTACCATTGTCTAAATCATTCAAGTAAGAGGCATTTAAACTCCATCCTTTACTATTGGGTATTTTATAATTCACATCAAATTTTCCTTTAAAACGGTTGTCTCTAAACCCGTATGCTAAATATGCATGTAATCTCCAATTTTTACTAAATAAGTCAGTTGTTCCTAAATCAAATCGCAATCTAAATCGTTCAAGTTGATTCCCACTAATCCATTTAAACCACGGACCAATTTCAAATTTTCCTAATTTTTTATAGCCTCCAAAAACAAATTCAACTGTTTCACTATACTTTTTAAAAACTGGCATAGTTCTTAAAGTATCAATAAGTTTAAGCACATTTTCTTCGTTTCTGCTGAGCCTTTCAGGTCGATTATTATTCCAGAAATTTTTGTCTGTATTTACAATTTCTTCCGATGAAATAGTTTCATCTTTGGTTTTATTTTTTTTGATCTCTGTTATTATATCAGGATTATTAATTTGAATGTTGTTATATAGTTTTGTTTTCCTTCCGATAAAAGAGAATTTATCTTTTTTCAATGGAGAAACTTCCGCAACAAATATATCTTTAGCAAATAACCATTTGCCTGAATCATTTTTTTTAAATTCCTGAGAAATAGTTAGTCGCTGTACAAAATTGATATTGGCAGTTGCATTGATGTTTAAAGAAATCCGTTGAATAGCCCAACTACTACCATGTATCCAACAATCTCCGGAAAATGTGTTTTCGCCATCTCTAAGCGGAGTGAAAATTAAGTGATAAAATTTTTCATTCCCGATTGTTACAGTATCTGCGCCTTTATAATTATAGTACTTATTGCCACTGCTGCTAAGTGGACTAATAAACTCTTTACCAAAAATTGTAAGTTGATTACTGTATACATTTATTTTTTGGTTGATGCCATTCAGAAACTGTAGCATCGATTCATTTTTTAAGCCGTGTGTTTGCTGAGCAGTTATAACTTCTCTTGTTGCATAAGGATTATTGGTGTAGTAATAATTAGATAAAGATTCTGTTAAAAAAACAGGGATAAATGGCCTATTTTCTGTGATGCTATCAATATTGTCTAAAACAAAACCAAAAGGTTTCATTGATCTAATATTGTTGAATTTTTCTTTTTTGATGTTGTTCAGATCTATTTCAAGCTTATTGTATAATACATAAGAATAGGATTCATATTGAAAAGGATCGTTTTTTGGTTTATTAGCAACAATTGTTTTCCACCATCTTAATCCTTTGCTAAATTTCGATTTAACAAATACTTCACTACTTTGTTTTAGTTGCCCAATATATAAAATCAGTGTATCTGATCTAGAAGAATTAATAAAATATGCTGCCATTTCATAGCCAACATAACCAACAAGCAAACTGTCTAGAGGGAAAGCTGATTTTCTAATAGTAAACAAACCTAAGCTATCACTTAGTATACCATTTCCGTTTTTTTTCCACTGTACAGAAGCAAATGGTACAGGTTCTTTGGTAAATGGATTAACTATTTTGCCTACAATTAACTTGTTTTGACTAGACGCTCTAAACGCTCCCAATATTATCAATAAAAATAAAAAACCACGAATAAACCAGTTTGCCATAGGCTCAATTATGCGATCTAGTCACAGAAAAATGGATTTTAAAATATGTTTTTTATTTAATATGTCAGGAATAAAGCCTAAATAATTAAAAATTTGACAGCGCAAAGATGATAATAAAATGGTTTTAAAACAAATTATGCCAATTTTTCATTTAAATGCTTGATGGCATAAAGATTGACTTTATAAATGAGTAAAAAATAAATAATATGGGAAAGATAATTGGAATTGATCTAGGAACCACCAATAGTTGTGTTTCTGTAATGGAAGGAAATGAGCCGGTTGTTATAGCAAACGATGAAGGTCGTAGAACAACACCTTCAGTAGTGGCATTTTTAAAAAATGGAGAAAGAAAAGTAGGTGATCCTGCAAAACGTCAGGCTATTACCAACCCGCAAAATACTATTACCAGTGTAAAGCGTTTTATGGGCCGTCAATTCGACGAAGTGACTGAAGAAATCAGTCATTGGAGTTATAAAGTTGCAAAAGGTGATAATAATACTGTTCGTGTAGCTATAGATGACCGTTTATATACACCACAAGAAATTTCTGCAATGATTTTGCAAAAAATGAAGAAAACTGCAGAGGATTATCTTGGTCAAGAAGTTACTGAAGCTGTTATTACAGTTCCAGCATATTTTAACGACGCACAACGCCAAGCAACTAAAGAAGCAGGAGAAATTGCAGGTTTAATTGTAAGAAGAATTGTGAATGAACCAACTGCTGCAGCTTTGGCATATGGTTTAGATAAAAAACATGCAGATCAAAAGATTGCGGTTTTTGATTTAGGTGGTGGAACATTCGATATTTCAATACTTGAATTAGGAGATGGAGTTTTTGAAGTTAAGTCAACAAATGGAGATACGCATTTAGGTGGTGATGATTTTGATAAAGTAGTGATGGATTGGTTAGCTGAAGAATTTAAGAATCAAGAAGCAATCGATTTGCGTAAAGATCCAATGGCATTACAACGTTTAAAAGAAGCAGCAGAAAAAGCTAAAGTTGAATTGAGTTCTTCTTCAGAAACAGAAATTAATTTACCCTATGTAACAGCAGTAGATGGTGTTCCAAAGCACTTAGTTGTTAAGTTGAGTCGCGCTAAATTTGAACAACTTGCCGATAATTTATTTGCTCGTTGCTTAAAGCCATGCGAAGCAGCTTTAAAAGATGCAGGATATTCAATTACAGATATTGATGAAGTTATTTTAGTAGGAGGGTCTACACGTATTCCGAAAGTACAGGATATTGTTGAAAAATTCTTTGGAAGAAAACCAAATAAAGGTGTTAACCCCGATGAAGTAGTTGCTGTAGGTGCCGCAATTCAAGGTGCAGTATTATCTGGAGAAATTAAAGATGTTTTGTTATTAGACGTTACTCCTTTGAGTTTAGGAATTGAAACAATGGGTGGTGTGATGACAACCATGATTGCATCAAACACTACTATTCCAACAAAGAAAACAGAAGTATATTCTACTGCAAGCGATAATCAACCAGGAGTTCAAATACATGTATTACAAGGTGAGCGCCCAATGGCTAATCAGAATAAAAGTTTAGGTATGTTTAATTTAGATGGATTACCTCCTGCACAAAGAGGTGTACCACAAATTGAAGTAACTTTTGATATTGATGCAAACGGTATGTTGCATGTAAGTGCAAAAGACAAAGGCACAGGAAAAGAACAAAAAATTAGAATTGAAGCTGGTAGCGGTTTAAGCAAAGAAGAAGTAGAAAAAATGAAAGCCGAAGCAAAAGCCAACGAAACATCTGACAAAGAAGCTAGAGATCGTGTAGAGAAATTAAATCAGGCTGATAGTCTAATTTTTCAAACTGAGAAGCAATTCAAAGAGTTTGGAGATAAAATTCCTGCCGACAAAAAAACTGCTATTGAAACAGCTTTAACTAAATTAAAAGATGCTCATAAAGCACAGGATATTCCAGCAATTGATACTGCAACAACAGAAATGAATACTGCATGGACTGCTGCAAGTGAAGACATCTATAAAGCTCAACAAGAAACAGGAGCACAACCAGGTGCAGAACAAGCTGGACCTCAAGAAGGCGCTCAAGCAGCTAACAACGATACAGTTGAAGACGCACAGTTTGAAGAAGTAAAGTAATTTGAATAAATTTTTAGTAAAAAAGCCTCTGATTTTCGGGGGCTTTTTTTTACTTATTATTTTCCTACAAAAAAATTGTCTTTTTTTCTTATATTGTGTTAGTGAAAAAATCAAGAATCAATTACTTAGATTTTGAGATCGATAAACTTACTCGTTCTATAGAAAATGTTTCTACTGGTGATAGTTTTGCAACAGATGTTTCCCCTTTATTAAGATCAGATTTAAAATCTGTATCAATCAAAAATGGATGGCTCTTTAATTGGAAGAAAGAATTAGATGCATCTGAAAGAGAGGTATATAAACTCACAATTCAAGGAAATTCAACAATAGTTCAAGGATTGGTAAGTTTAAGTATTGAGCCAGATCATGTTTTTATGCATTTAATTGAAAGCGCTCCATTTAATAAAGGCAAGTCAAAAGTTTATTTAGGAGTACCCGGGAACCTAGTTGCTTATGCTTGTAGACTCTCATTTCAAAAAGGGTATTCTGGGTTCATTGCATTTCATTCAAAAACTAAACTTATTGATCATTACATCAAAAATCTAGGAGCTTTTCATGTGGGAGGACTTTTAATGACAATAGATATACTACCTGCTAAAACATTAATTGAAAAATATTTTAAAACTTAAATTATGGGCTTAATTAAAGAACCATTAAATGTTGACTTCTATGTACTATCAAAAACCTTAACTCAAAAGGAAAGAGAAGCAATTAGTCAACATATACTAGAATACAAAGAAAAAACTGCTAAACAAAAAAGTCGAAGACTTTCAATAACAAAGAAAGCCGTTATCAAATCAAAAAAATAAGCTCGAGCAGCTTACATTTAGTAGTAAGTAAAATTATCTAATAATAACAGTACCCAATTGAAGTGTAATTGCCCTTTCGTATTCTTTTAATTCCTTGTGCAATTCAATTAGTTTTATTTGATCTTCAAAATTGGCATGCTCCATGTCTTGTTGATTTTGATCAAACATTTTTTTGAGCTTTCGTAATTTAAAATAATTCAAACTCATTATAGTGTCCTGTACAGAAATATCTCTATTCAATATTTTCATTCCTTCCATTATTTCATCCCAACGCAAGCTTAATTCAAAAGGAAACATGGTAATATTAGTGATGGTATTTCTAATAAATTCATCTTCATGATACAACATAGTTTTAGCGGTAGGTTCCATTCCTTTGTTGTACCAATCTTTGTATACATCTAACAATTGCTCGAACCGAATATTATCAAAATGAAACTGATTCATTTCTTCAAAAATAAATACAGCAATTGATTTTTTTTCGTTATAAGGTTTTAGACCATGTTCAAGTAATACCCTTAAAATATTTTTTTCATACTGTTCATCTTGTTGAAGAAGTGAAGTAGAGCTATCATTTTCAGGATGATATTGTTCTGCATCTTGTTGAATAAAAGAAGCTTCATCAAAAGACATTTTCTTTTCGTCTTTGCTAATTTTATCTCTCTTATATTTGTTTACCAAATTGGTAAAACCAGTCTCATCTATTTTTAAAATTGCAGAACAACGTTTAATATAATCTTGCTGTTTTGTAAAGTCTTCTGCTTTATTTATTTTGCTTAACGACTCAGCAATTTGATTAACAATACCACTTTTTTTATTTACATCATTCCCAGCATCTTTAAGTAGTACATCTAATTGAAAAAGAATAAAATCTTTTTTTGATGCAGTAATAAATTGATTAAAAGCAGTAACACCTATTTTATTTACATAACTATCAGGATCTTCATTTTCTGGAATTAATACTAATTGTACATTTAAACTTTCTTCAATTGCTAAATCGAGTCCACGCAATGCAGCTTTGATTCCTGCGCTATCGCCATCATAAATAATGGTGAGATTATTGGTATATTTTTTTATTAGTCTAAGCTGATCTACAGTAAGAGAAGTGCCACCACTTGCAACAACATTTTCAATTCCTGCTTGGTGTAAGCTTACTACATCGGTGTATCCTTCAACCAATAAACATTCATCGGCTTTGTCAATCGCCATTCGTGCAAAATAAGAGCCGTATAATATTTTACTCTTTATATAAATTTCATTTTCAGGTGTGTTAATGTATTTTGGACCTTTATCAGATTTTCCTATTACCCTTGCGCCAAAACCAATTACTTTACCGCTATTATTATGAATAGGAAAAATAATTCTTGATCTGTAATTATCAACTAGCTCATTATTTCTATTGGCAACTAAACCTGTTTTAGGTAACAGTTCAGGATTGAATTGATTGGCCAATAATGCTTTTGTTAAACCATCTCTTGCTTCCGGATTATATCCTATTTGAAATTTATGAATGATCTCTTCTCTAAATCCTCTTTCCTTTAAATAGGAGAGTGCGTTATTAACTCCTTCTTCGGTATTTAACAATTGGTCTGCAAAATATTTTTGCGCAAAATTATTGATGGCATGTAAACTATCTGCAATTTGAATTTGCTGAGCTTGTTCAGGCGTTTTTTGTGTTTCCTCAACTTCAATATTGTATCGTTCTGCTAACCATTTTAATGCTTCAACATAACTGTATTTTTCATGCTCCATTAAAAACGTAATGGTATTGCCGCTTTTGCCACAACCAAAACATTTATAAATTTCTTTTGCTGGAGAAACGGTAAAAGAGGGCGATTTCTCCCCGTGAAAAGGGCAGAGACCAAGGTAATTAGTGCCTCTTTTCTTTAGTTTTACAAATTCGCCTACAACATCAATAATGTCGATACGGTTGGTAATTTGTTGTATGGTATTGGGTGAAATCATAAAATCAAAGGGCTGCTAAATTACTTATTTGCAAGGGCAATAAGGGTAAAAAATATTTTTTTTGTTATTTTTTGGTCATTCTGTTTACTTTTATTGATGCTTAAAAAAGAACGACAAGCCTATATAATACAACAAATTAATATTCATAATAAAGTATTATCATCCGATTTATGTATTCAATTGGATGTATCGGAAGATACTATTCGTAGAGATTTACAAGAACTGGGTGAAGAAGGGAAGTTGATGAAAGTGCATGGTGGTGCACTGGCAAAATCCTTTCATTTTACCATTGAAAGTAAGCAAGTATACGCTTTATCTGAAAAGCAAATTATTGCACAAAAAGCCATAGAACTTATCAAAGACGGTATGTTGGTGGTTATTTCTGGCGGTACTACTATGCGTGAGTTGGTTAAAATGTTGCCACCTCAATTAAATGCAACTTTTATTACCGCAAATATTCCGATTGCATTGGAGTTATTGGAGCATCCGAATGTAGAAGTGATTTTTTTAGGGAATAAATTATTAAAAAGTGCTCAAATGGCTGTAGGTGCAGAAGTGGTTCAACGATTAGGTCAAATTAGAGCCGATTTATGCTTATTAGGTACTAATAGTATAGATATTAAATATGGTATTACCGATTTAGAATGGGAGATTATTGAAGTTAAAAAAGCAATGATTGCTTGTTCTCAAAAAGTGGTGTCGTTAGCGATTGCTGAAAAATTGAATACAACCCAGCATTTACAAGTATGTTCTTTACAAGAAATTGATATGTTAATTACAGAATTGGATCCTAGCGATGATCGATTAGTAGGTTATAAAAATGCAGATATTTTAGTTATGTAATTTTTACTGTGTTATCGGTACACATTATGTTGCACGTATTTGCAGATTTGTGCAATTAATTTTAATCCACAACTATTATTTATTGTTGATAAGTTAAATTTTTATCAAATTTTGTATTGATAATTTAATTATTAGTACTAGTTTTATAAAAGTATTAAGTAGATTTTATTTCTTTGCGTTTTTATGCTGTTTTACATCAGTTATATTAAGAAATCAGATCAATTACATTACTACCAAAACTTTTAATTGTATTAAATTTAAGCTATGAGAAAACGAGTTTTTCTTCCAAGAGTAGTTTTTCTATTACTCGTCTTTTTGCTGCGCACACTAAGTACAAGCGCGCAAGAAAAAACAATCAGTGGTATTGTAACCGATTTAACCGATGGCACTCCTTTGCAGAGTGTATCAGTAAAAGTTAAAGGTACGGGAGTAGCCACGCAAACAAATTCTTCTGGTTATTATTCAATTAAAACTAGCCCGGGTAAAATTCTGGTATTTAGTTTTGTTGGTTATAATACTTTAGAAGAAAAAGTAGGTAACGATGCCACTTTGAATGTTAAAATCGGAAACGATGATAAACGTTTAGGTGATGTAGTTGTAACTGCATTAAATATTAAAAGAGATAAACGTTCTCTTGGTTACAGTACAGGTGAAATAAAAGGAGAAGAAGTTGCTGCTGTAAATAGAGAGAATGTTTTTACATCTTTAGCTGGTCGTATACCAGGTGTTTCAGTTACACCTACTTCAGGAGCTGTTGGAGCATCTGCTTCTATCGTTTTGAGAGGGGCCAATTCTGTTTCATTAAGCAACCAACCATTAATTGTTGTTGATGGTGTTCCGTTTAATAATGAAACTTTTAATCAAGGAAATTTAGTTTCAGATAAAGCCAACCGCGACGTTGATTTTACAAATAGGGGTGCAGATATAAACCCAGAAGATATTGAGAATATTACTGTTTTAAAAGGTCCAGAAGCTGCAGCTTTATATGGAGTATTAGGAGCAAATGGTGCTATACTTTTTACTACTAAAAAAGGTAAACCAGGAAAAGGTAGACTTTCTTATGATTACAACACACGTTTTGATGTTGTAAATCAAAGCAGAATACCAAATACACAAAATGTATATGATCAAGGAACCAATGGTGTTTTTGATATTACGACTCGTAGCACATTTGGACCTAAATTTCCTGCAGGAACTCAGTTTTTCAATAATGCCCAGAATTTTTTTCAAACAGGTAGAATGGAAAGACATAACCTTTCTTTAGAAGGTGGAGCAGAAAAAACTTCTTATCGTTTTAGTGCACAATACACCAATCAAAAAGGAACTACGCCTAATACTGATTTTAAGCGTTTAAATATGCGTTTAAATTCTAGTACGCGTATTTTAAATAAAATTGATGTAACATCATCTTTTGCGTTTGTCAATAATGTTGTAAATAAACCAATTCGTGGTGCAAATGGATTGATTACTTCAATGTGGCAGTGGCCAGTTGATGATGATATGAGAAATTATTTAAATCCAGATGGTACAAAGAAAACGATTAATCCAAATTTATTGGTGAACGATGTAGATAACCCATTTTTTGATGCAAATTTTAATAGAAATACTGACAGGACTAATAGAGCAACTGCATCTTTAAATTTAAATATGGATGCAACAAGTTGGTTGCAATTGAATTTAAGAGCAGGTGCTGATTTTAGTGCTACAACTGGTAATAATTTTGTTTCTCCAAGATCTTCTCAATCTGTAACTAGTGGTGCAGGTTTTAATAGAGGTAGAATTGAAAATTATTCTAATAATGATCTGTTATTGAACTACCAATTCTTAGCCTCTGCTAAGAGACAATTTGGCAAATTTAAAACAACTCTTCGTTTTGGTACTGCTTTAGATCAATACCAAAGAACAACATCTTCTCAAAGAGGTGATAGTTTGTTTATAGCCGACTTTAATAGTTTAGATAATACTAACCCAACTTTTCAGCGCTTACGTCAAAGAAATTTATTAAGAAGAGTTCTAGGTGTGTTTGGAGAATTTTCTGTTAACTATAATGATTTGGTTTATTTAACAGTTGCAGGCAGAAACGACTGGGCATCTCCCTTGCCTCAACAAAATCGATCTTTCTTTTATCCTTCAACAAGTTTATCATTTGTAGTAAGTGATTTGAAGGGTATAAAAGATGCTACTAGAAGTTGGTTGGATTTATTCAGATTAAGAGCATCATTGGCTGCAACCAATCGTTTTCCACAACCTTACCAAAACCAAGCAGCTTTTTTAGCTCAAACAACTTCAGGTGGTGGTTTTGCTTATGATTTCTTTGCCCCTAATCCAGATTTAAAACCTGAGCGCCAATCAACTTATGAGCTTGGTTTTGAAGGCAAGTTTTTAAAGAATAGAATTGGTATTGATTTTGCCTATTATAATACTACTATCTATGATCAAATAGGGCAAGCGCTAAGAAGAAGTTATGGATCAGGCTTTGTTTTAGGAACATTAAATATTAGTGATACAAGAAACTGGGGAACTGAAATTCAGTTATCTGGAACTCCTATTAAAACAAAGGATTTAACTTGGAATATTCAGTTAAATTATAATAAAATGCGAAATTTGGTTTTACGATTACCAGCTAACTTACCAGAATACTATATATCTGATACATGGGTAACTGATTCTAGAAGTAGTATGTTTAATGGTGGAACTACCACTTCAATTGGTGGTCGCGACTACCGTAGAAATATTAACGGTGATAAAATAATTGATCCTATCACAGGGTTCCCAATTATTAATACAATTTATACCCCTATTGCTGAGAGAAATCCTAATTATACTTTGGGTATTAATAACCAAATCAGCTATAAGAGCTGGTCGTTCAGTATGTTATGGGATTATCGCAATGGTGGAGATATTCTTAATGCGAATGAATGGTACAGGACCCGTAGAGGATATAGTGAGCGTACTTTAGATAGAGAAGTTTCTAGAATTGTACCAGGTGTATTAAACGATGCAAATGTAAACTCTGCAAATCCTACCCTTAATACCATAAGTATTACCCCAATGTTTAGAAGTAACTATTGGAGTACTATTTTGGAGCCTGAATTTGTTGAGAAAAACATTAATTGGTTAAGATTAAGAGATGTTACTATTAGCTATAATTTCAATAAAGCTATGTTGGCTAAAACAAAATTCATTTCTGCACTTAGTATTTACATGACTGGTACTGATTTATTATTGTTTACCAATTATTCTGGTATTGATCCGTTAACCAATTCAACTACACCAGCAACTCCAGGAGTTGGAGGTTTTGGTTTTGATTATGGAACTATTCCTTTACCAAGAACTTTTTTAATTGGAGTTAGAGCTTCCTTTTAAATTAATACAACTAATTAATTATGAAAAATATGAAATCAATTAAATTTATACTGCTTGGGCTAGCAATGGTCACTATGTTCACAAGCTGTAAAAAATATTTAGAAGATGCTTATCTAGATCCTAATAGACCAACTTCTCCGAATGTACAAACAGCTTGGGGACCAATAGCCAATAACTGGGCAAGAGGTGTGTTTTTCGATTCTCGTTTTATTGGTGCTTACACACAAAATTTTGTAAGTTCTGGTTTCAACAATGTTTGGGATAGAATGGGATGGGATGGAAATATTACAAATGGTACTACTGGTGGTGAACTTTGGAGACAACATTATTGGCAGGTTGGTACAACATTAAAGTACATAACTGAAGAAGGAAAAATAACGGAAAATTGGGATTATGTAGGAGCAGCTTATGCAATGTTTGCTTACAGCTGGCAAACTGCAGGAGATCAATATGGAGAATTAATTGTTTCTCAAGCTTATGATGCACCTCGTTTAACATTCGATTTTGAATCGCAACTAGAAGCATACAAACTTGCAAATCAATATTCAGACAGTGCAATCAAGTATTTACAAATAGCAGGGACTAAAGTTACTTCAACTAGTTTAATGCCAGGTGACGCTTGGATGTACAACGGAAGACAAGACAGGTGGTTGAGATTTGCATATGGTGTTAAAGCGCGTCATTTTCATCGCTATAGTAGAAAATCATCTGGTTACTCTGCCGATAGTGTAATAAAATATGTAGATCTTTCTTTTCAAAGTGCTGCAGATGATGCTTTGTTTAAGTTTGCAGGAGGTCTATCAGAGCAAAGTAATTTTTATGGTCAGTTAAGAGCCAACGTACTTACATTTAGGCAATCATCATTTATTGTAAATTTAATGACAGGTGCAGCTGCTACACCTTTTGCAACTGTAACTGATCCAAGAATTGGAACATTATTATGGCCTAGTCAGGATGGAATTTATAGAGGTGTTACGTCTGTAGCTGGAGAAACGACAGCAGTTCCTATAACTCAAAGAATTCCAAATCCGCTTGGTGTAATTGCTGGAGGAGGGTCGGCACAAGATACTGGACGTTTTATTTACAGAAACACCGCTCCATTACCAGTGTTGACTTATACCGAAATGCAATTTTTAAAGGCAGAAGCTGCGTTTATAAAAGGGGATAGAAGTGTTGCGTTAGAAGCTTACACAAGAGGGATTAATGCACATTTTGATATGATAGATCAAAATTTTCCTGCAACAACAGCCGATGGTTTAGCAAAAAGACATACTGCTTTAACTCGTGCAACCTATTTAGCAAATCCTTTAGTTGTACCTACTAGTCCAGCTAATCTTACGCTAGCAATGATCATGAACCAAAAGTATATTGCTTTGTATTTTCATGGTTTTGTAGAAACTTGGGTTGATTTAAGAAGATACAACTATGGCGGAACTGCTTATCCAAGTTTTGTTGTTCCAACTGGTACTAATTTATTTCAAGACAATAATAATAAGTTAGTAAATAGAATGAGACCTAGAATGCAAGTAGAGTTTCAATGGAACGCAGAATCTCTTCGTACTATTGGCGGACTTGAAATTGATTATCATACTAAACCAGTTTGGTTCCAAATTCCTTAAATAAATAATCATGAAAAAAATATTTTTTTATACTTTTTTAGTTTTGAGTACCGCTGCTTTTATTGCATCATGTACCAAAGACCGATTGCAAGATGCAAGAACTGATGTTAATATTAATAATGAAAACCTTGCTCAGGTTAGATTTATTCATGCTTTGTCTTCCAACTCCATTAACACCGTAAGTACTGTGGTTGCAGCTACTGCTCCACCTGCTCTTAATTTCTTTGTAAATGGTGTAAGACTTAATGCTATTAGTTCTGCTACACAAACGTTTACTTCTGTTTATGGTGGTGCTTTTCCAGGTGCTGCTATTTTAGTTGCTTCAAATGCAAACGGTAATAATGTTTTTGATTATGCAGCTATTCCTGCTGGATCATCAAGAGTTACTGGCGCAATGTTTAGATTAATAGGAGCAAGTGCAGCGGATTCTGTTGTTTCTACAACTTTTACATTTGATAAATGGAAAAAGTATACAGTAATTGCTGCGGATACTATTCCTAATCAACGCTTTTATGCTTTCGAAGATGTATTTGTAACTCCTGATACGGGTAATTATGCTATCAGATTTATTAATTTAGGAATTAATTTGCCTACTGGCATTACTGTTCCTACAGCACTAGATGTATTTTCGACAAGAAGACAAGCGAATATTATTTCTAATATTCCATATAGAGGTTCTTCAGCATTTGTTGAATCACGCGTAGCTAATTTGTTTAATAATATTCTTTTTACAACTGATACATTACTAATTAGAACTGCTGGAACTACCACTACTGTTGCTCAAGTCAATGGGTTTTTTCCTGTTAGAACAAGGGTTTATACTTTTGTAGCTAGAGGTGTATCAAGAATTGCTGGAACAAGAACATTAGCTGTTAATGGATATTTAAACCGATAAAAAATAAATATTTCTTTTTTAAAACACCCCCTTAATGGAGGTGTTTTTTTTGGCATAATTATTGATTATTTTTTGAAAAATATTTATCTTATGAAAAAACAAGTTTTTCTCATTTGCTTTATCTTTTTGCATTTTAGTTTATCCGCTCAGACTTCTTCTGAAAAAATAAAACAACATATTAATACTTTAGATAGTTTTTATCAGCTATCTCCACTAGAAAAAGCATATTTGCATACCGATAAAAATTGGTACACCCCAGGAGAAACTATTTGGTTTAAAGGGTATATAACATTAGATAATCAACTAACAGAATTAAGTAAAGTTATTTACGTAGATCTTTTAAATGCAAAAGATAGTGTTGTACTAAAATCAATGTGGAAGCTTAATAATAATAGCTGTAAAGGAGATATCACCATTCCCGCTAATACAGTAGATGGGAAATACAAAATGAGGGTGTACACCATGTGGATGCTGAATACCCCAGAAGTAATTGATGAAAAAATAATTTCAATATTCTCACCAACACCTCCATCTGTAATAACTAGCAAAATAATCAATACAAATACGAGTAAATACAGGGTAAATTTTTTTCCTGAAGGCGGACATTTAATTAATGGATTAAAATCAACCTTATCATATAAAATTACCAATTCAGAAGGGGTGCCTGTAGATGATGCTGTAGTTACAATTGAAAATGAATTAGGCAATGATTTAATTAAATCTACTCCCTTTCACGATGGAATGGGAAGTTTTGAATTTATTCCAAATAATCAAATTAAATATAAGGTGGATGCTAAAATTGCTGGTATAAAGTATATACCTGATTTCCCTTTTATAGAAGAAAAAGGGATTACACTAACTGTTAATCCATTAAACAATTCTCGCATATTTTATTCAATTAATCGACAAGAAACAGAAGACAAAATAATACCTGAAATATTTATTATTGCACAAATTAATGGTAATGTAGTTTATTCAGAAAGAATAAAGTTAGAAGAACTTGTTACAGGTGGGGCAATCGCCAAAAAAAATATTCCTCATGGGGTTTTAACAATAACTGTATTTAACAATAATATGTTCCCATTGGCTGAGCGTGTAGTTTACATTAAAAAAGAACAATTTGTAAGTCCTCAAATTGTAATTGAAAAATTGAATTTATCGGCAAAAGCAAAAAATAGCTTTAGGGTAATACTTCCGTCCGACAGTGCAAACCTTTCAGTATCCGTATTTTCGGCCGATCAATCTGTTCCAAATAATAGAAATAATAGTATCGCTTCTTATTTTTTATTAAATAGCGAAATAAAAGGTTCTGTTTATAACCCTAACTATTATTTAGAATCAACTGATAGTTCGCATAATGCGGCTTTAGATTTATTAATGCAAACCCAAGGCTGGAGAAGAATTAGTTGGCAATCTGTATTCGATAAAAAGCTACCATTGTTGAATTATTTTATTGAAACTGGGATTTCGGTAAGAGGATTAGCAACTACAAATGGTGTAGCAAATGCCGCAGTTAAAGAAGCTAAAATTAATATGATAATTAAAGGAGATGATTCAACTACAATTATTGCAGAAACCAATATTTTAAAAGGGGGTAAGTTTTCATTGAATGATTTAGATTTTAGAAAAAGCGCAAAATTGTATTATCAAGGAACAAAAATCAATACCAGAAATCAGGATTTATCGATTACAGTATTGCCTAATTATTTTGACACACTTGCATTTTATAAAAAAAGTAAATTAACGTTGAGTCAATTAGATACAAGTAACTCTCTATCAAAAAAAATATTAATTAATCAGTTTTATGATAATCGCCTCGCAACAAATGATTTAACATTAGCTAACGTAACTGTTAAATCAAGGGTTAAAACAATAGAACAGAAACTCACAGACGAATATGTTTCTGATTGGTATAAGAGTAGTGATTTTACATTTGCAATTGATAGTTTAATGAATTACCCCTCTATTTGGCAATTTTTACAAGGAATGGTACCAGGTTTAAATGTGAGCGGCGATTTGTTTAACCCTAGGGTTAACTTTACTAGATATGAAGGTGGTGGAGTGTCGGATGCAAGCGTATATTCAGAATCTATTTACGAATCTTTAAATACTGTTGGTGGTGAAGTAAAAAGTAGAATTGCTTTTTTTATCAATGAAATGCCAGTATCTATAGAAAATATAAATAGTATAAGTCCAAGAGATATTGCTTTAATAAAAGTGAATAGATTGCCTAATTTAGTTGGTAATGCAACTGCAGGTAGTATGTTTATTTATACGAGAAAAGGATACAGCAGTAATGGTGCAAAAAGTATGGAAAATCAAACAATTACAGGATATACTATTTCAAAAGAATACTTTTCACCGGTTTATGAAACCGAAGAATCAAAAATTCAAATTGATAAAAGAAGTAGCTTGTATTGGAATCCAACGCTTAAACTAAATAATAAACAAGCCATCATTAATTTTTACAATAGTGATAAAGTTAAAAAATATAAAATTGTAGTTGAGGGTCTTGATAAAAATGGTATTCCAATTTGGGCAGAAAAAATAATTGAATAGTCAGGAGTTGATAATCCAATAGGTAATTATAATCCCAACCAAAACAGCAATTACTATTTTATATCTACCCCATAAATGAATAATCAATATTTCTTGCTTAAGTTTTTTTATTTCGAAAATTAATTGAGTATCTTTCTCGGCAAATACATGCCAATGTTCAATTATATTGATTGATTGAATATATTTTAAATGCTGAATTGCTGTCTTTTGTTCGTTAAATATTTTACTTCTTAACTCCCAATTATTATTGAGTAATTCTTGATTTTGCGGTGCAATAAAAACAGTACACTCGTTTTCTAACCAATCTCTATCAATAAAAAATAAATTCATTAATGATATTTTTTTAGTTAATTTTTTTGCTGCTTCTAGTAATTCTTCACTTGAATGAAAGATTGTTTTTGTTGAATTGTTTTGTAAATTAAAATATGATCTATCAAACAGCACTCTTTTGTAATCAGAGGTTAATACTTCATATGCTTCTTTAATTAACTGAAATTTTGCCGCATACAAATTATTGCCATTATTTTTATCTGGATGATATTGCAATGCTAATTTTCTGTATGCTTTTTTTATTTCAGTCTTACTTGCATTCGATGATACATTCAATATTGCATACCAATTAGATTGAGCCATTCACCTAAAAATTAAGGATTGTTTTCAAAATTAACATCATCTCCATCTAATAATTCTCTTTCAATCTCTTCCATTTGTACAATATCCCAAGCTTCTGATTCTGTTGGGGTAATATTTAAAACTTCTGCAATTTCCATTTCCTCTAATTGATCGTCCACTTGTTTTGTTAAATTACAAATTACAAATGAAGCACTATTGTCATAAAATTGTTGTTGTAAATTCATGATTGTCTCAACTGCATTTTCATCAATTCTTTCAACTAAACCCATATTTAACACAACATTTTTTATGGTTTGATGCAACAAATCATCGCATTTTTGCATCAAATCTGCTGCTATATTGGCAGTTAAATAAGACGTAATTGGTGTTACAACAGTAAATTTCTCTTTGGTATCAATTTTGAACTCCATATAATAATAAATAAATTAACAAAGTGTGTATAAGTGACTTACAACTTCACTCAAAAATATTCGTTATAATTGTATAAATCCAAATTAACATCATGGATAATAATTTTTCAGCTCAAGTTAAAGAAATAATATCCTTTAGTAGGGAAGAAGCACTAAGGCTAGGAAACGACTTTATTGGCACCGAGCATCTTTTGCTTGGTCTTATACGGGACGGAGACAACACAGCCATAAAAGTGTTAAAGCAACTCAACGTTGATCTTTATGAACTACGCAAGGAGGTTGAATTAGCAGTAAAAGACAAAACTGGTAAGAATATTGCCAATATTAATAGTTTACCGCTAACTAAGCAGGCCGAAAAAGTAATCAGAGTTACTGTTTTAGAAGCCAAGGCATTAAAAAGTCCATTGGTAGAAACAGAGCACCTGATGCTGAGTATCTTAAAAAACAAGGAAAATATTGCTACGCAAATTCTTAATCAGTTTGATATTGATTATGATTTGTTTCGTAACGAACTTGGAATGGTAGGTACTACTAACCCTCCTCCAAGATCCGAATTTCCGGATGATAATGACGATGATTTTGACGAAGAAAAGAAAGGCGCAGGATACCAGCAATCTAAAGCTGGAAAGCAAGCACCCGGTGCTGCAAAAAGTAAAACTCCAGTGTTAGATAATTTTGGAAGAGACATTACTAAATTGGCTGAGGCAGGAACACTTGATCCAATTGTTGGAAGAGAGCAAGAAATTGAAAGGGTTAGTCAGATTTTAAGCCGTAGGAAGAAAAATAATCCCATTTTAATTGGTGAACCTGGTGTGGGTAAAACAGCAATTGTAGAAGGATTGGCACTACGTATTACACAAAGAAAAGTAAGTAGGGTTTTATTTGATAAGCGTGTGATTTCATTAGATCTTGCCGCTCTAGTAGCTGGTACAAAATACCGTGGTCAGTTCGAAGAAAGAATGAAAGCCATCATGAATGAATTAGAAAAAAACAGAGATGTTATTCTTTTTATTGATGAGATACACACTATTGTTGGAGCTGGTGGGGCAAGTGGATCTCTTGATGCTTCTAACATTTTTAAACCAGCATTAGCCAGAGGAGAACTCCAATGTATTGGAGCATCTACACTAGATGAATACAGAATGCATATAGAGAAAGATGGTGGATTGGATAGGCGCTTTCAAAAAGTGTTGATTGAACCACCTAGTGTTGAAGAAACTATTCTAATTCTCAATAATATCAAATCGAAGTACGAAGATTTTCATAATGTAACTTATGGCGACGATGCAATTGACGCATGTGTAAAATTAAGTGATCGTTATATGACAGATCGGTTATTGCCCGATAAAGCTATTGATGTTTTAGACGAAGTAGGAGCAAGGGTTCATTTGAAAAATATTAATGTTCCTGAGGAAATTATTGAGCTTGAAAAACAGATTGAAGAAGTTAAAAACGAAAAAAATAAAGTCGTAAAAAGTCAACGTTTTGAGGAAGCTGCTTCACTACGTGATACAGAAAAAAAATTAGGTGAAGAATTAGAAAAAGCAAAAAATAAATGGGAGGAAGATAGTAAACATAGGCGTTATCCAATAACCGAAGAAAATATTGCTGAAGTTATTTGTATGATGACTGGCATTCCTGTAAAACGCATGGTACAAGCGGAAACAGAGAAACTTCGCAGAATGAGTGAAGATATGAGTGGAATGGTTATTGGTCAAGATGATGCCATTAGTAAAGTTGTAAGAGCCATTCAGCGAAATCGTGTTGGATTAAAAGATCCCAAAAAACCAATTGGAACATTTATTTTCTTGGGACCTACTGGTGTTGGAAAAACAGAACTAGCTCGTGCATTGGCCCGATATATGTTCGACTCGGAAGATGCGTTAATCCGTATTGATATGAGCGAATACATGGAAAAATTTACAGTAAGCAGATTGATAGGAGCACCTCCTGGGTATGTTGGTTACGAAGAGGGTGGTCAATTAACCGAAAAAGTAAGAAGAAAACCTTATAGCGTAATTCTATTGGATGAAATTGAAAAAGCACATCCAGATATTTACAATATTTTATTGCAAGTATTAGATGATGGTCAACTTACAGACGGATTGGGACGAAAAGTAGATTTTAAAAACACCATGATAATTATGACCTCCAATATTGGTGTTCGTCAATTAAAAGAGTTTGGTGATGGAGTTGGATTTGCTACTGCAACAAGAATGCAAAATTCTGAAGAGAACAACAAAGCTGTAATTGAAAAAGCGCTGAAACGTACATTTTCACCTGAATTTTTAAATCGTATTGATGATGTAGTTGTATTTAATTCTTTAACAAAAGAGAATATATTTAACATCATTGATATTTTAATGACAGGAGTATCTAAACGTTTACAAAGCTTAGGATTCTCACTTGTGTTAACAGCAGAAGCAAAAGATTTTATTGCCGAAAAAGGTTATGACGTTCAATTTGGTGCAAGACCACTGCATAGAGCAATACAAAAATACTTAGAAGATCCTTTGGCGGAAGAAATTATGAAAATGACTATTAAACAAGGTGATATTTTAATAGCAGGTTTGAATAAAGAAACAAGTCAAATAGAATTTACATTTCAAGAAAGAACTGAGGAGCAACAAGAAAAAGCAGAATCATAATTGATAGAAAACTTAATACCTCACAAGTTTATAAAATTTGTGAGGTATTTTTATTTTATAGATCCCCATCTAAAAGAATCGATATTTAATCCGGCTAAATCTAACACTCTATCAACCACAGTACTGGCTAATTCTTCTATTGTTTTTGGTAAACTGTAGTAGGATGGGGTAGCGGGACAAATAATACCACCTGCCAATGTTACCGTTTCCATATTTTTAATATGAATTAAATTATAAGGTGTTTCTCGCACCATTAAAATTAATTTTCTTCTTTCCTTCAATATTACATCTGCGGATCTAGTTAAAAGATCATCACTAATTCCACCAGCAATTCTTCCTAAAGTACCCATGCTACAGGGTGCTACAATCATGCTATTAAACTTAGCTGAGCCAGAAGCAAATGGAGCAGAAAAATCATATTTTTCATAAATTGTGAAAGGGTAGTTGTTGTATGCCTCATTGCCTAATTCGGTTTGCCAAATATTTTTGGCGTTCTTGCTCATAATAATCCCTACATCTTCATATTGATCATTTAATAGAACTAGTTTATCTAGTATCAGTTTTGCGTAAATCGACCCACTGGCACCTGTAATAGCTATAACTATTTTATTTGGCATAGATATTTTAGATAATAACAAAGCTACAGCCGAAAGGTTAATGTATTTCTAAAAAACTAATTCAATCTTATTTATACATTATTTCATAATATTCATGGGCCATTCTATTGCTATCAAACTGAAAACGTACGTCCATCATACCATTTTTCATAATTTGACGCCAAGTATCAAAATTGTCATAATACATTGGAATGATTTGTTGCTCAAGAATTTCGTACGCTTTATTTAAATCATACTCATCTTGTTCATGCTGAGTCATGTTTTCA
>Ga0209284_10002512_pt1 | contig 24896 bp, 23 predicted proteins | sample FRY03_FD_187211 | JGI IMG/M metagenome (GOLD analysis project Ga0209284, IMG submission 187211) | Freshwater microbial communities from Lake Fryxell liftoff mats and glacier meltwater in Antarctica - FRY-03 (SPAdes) (version 2) | ecosystem: Environmental > Aquatic > Freshwater > Ice > Glacier...
GATATGCTTTACAAGCATCATCATCAGGTAATTCTTTTACAAAACTCAGTATATTCTGCCCTTTAAATACTTCCATAAACCCTATTTTTATTGATAACAAGATACGGAAATTAAATGACTAACTCAATATTTAAAATTAGGTTCGCCAGCTCCCTTTAGATTCAGAAATAAAAAAAACGGCCCGTTACCGAACCGTTTTACCAATTAACAATTAAAAGCCTAAACTATTTAACTAAATCATAGCGATCCAGGTTCATCACCTTGGTCCACGCTTTTACAAAGTCTTTCAGGAATTTATCTTCTGCATCACGGCATCCATACACCTCAGCAATTGCACGGAATTCTGAGTTGGAACCAAAAATAAGATCTACTCGTGTTCCGGTCCATTTTACTTCATTGGATTTCCTATCTCTTCCCTCAAATACATTCTGGGCATCTGTTTTTGCTTTCCACGTGGTTTTCATATCCAAAAGATTTACGAAGAAATCATTGGTAAGTTGTCCTGGGCGATTGGTAAAAACGCCGTGTTGAGAACCGTCATAATTAGTATTTAAAACACGCATCCCTCCTACCAGTACAGTAATTTCAGGTGCAGTAAGGGAAAGCAATTGTGCCTTGTCCACCAGTCTTTCTTCTGCGGAAGCGTTAATATGATCCCTGTTGCTTGTGTAATTTCTAAAACCATCGCCGGTGGGTTGAAGCGGGTCAAATGCTTCTGCATCGGTTTGTTCTGCGGAAGCGTCTGTGCGTCCGGGTGAGAAGGGTACTTGAATATCCTTCCCGGCATCTTTAGCTGCTTTGCGGATTGCTGCTCCACCACCCAGTATGATAAGATCTGCAAGCGACACCCTTTTATTTCCGGATTGCGCATTATTAAAATCTTCCTGCACTTCTTCTAATTTTCTAAGCACTTTTTGTAGCTGTGGTGGGTTATTTACTCCCCAGTGCCTTTGTGGTTCCAGACGGATGCGTGCACCATTAGCACCACCTCGTTTATCGGAAATACGGAAAGTAGATGCGGAAGCCCAAGCAGTAGTAACCAATTGAGAAACCGTTAACCCGGAATCCAGAATTTTTTGTTCCAATTGTGCAATATCATTTTCGCTAATAAGTGCGTGATTCACTTTTGGTACCGGATCCTGCCAGATAAGTTCTTCTTGAGGCACTTCAGGTCCAAGGTAGCGAGATACAGGTCCCATATCCCTATGGGTCAATTTATACCACGCCCTAGAGAAAGCATCTGCAAACTCTTCGGGGTTTTCATGGAAATGTTTGGATATTTTTCTATACTCCGGGTCTTCCCTAAGGGAAAGATCTGTGGTTAGCATAAATGGGGGATGCTTGATTTCAGCATCAAATGCATCCGGAATCATACCGGCACCTGCACCCTCTTTTGGCTTCCACTGAAAAGCACCACCGGGACCTTTATGGCACTCCCATTCAAACCCAAAAAGGTTATCAAAAAAGTCGTTGCTCCATTTGGTAGGCGTTGTTGTCCAAGCTCCTTCTATTCCACTGGTGATGGTATCTCTTCCTGCTCCTGAGCCAAATTTATTCTTCCATCCCATGCCCATTTCTTCTATCGCTCCTCCTGCAGGTTCCATCCCTACATTTTCAACAGGGTCTGCAGCGCCATGGGTTTTTCCGAAGGTATGCCCTCCGGCTATCAGTGCCACTGTTTCATAATCATTCATAGCCATTCGCCCGAATGTCTCCCGAATATCATGAGCCGCACCAATGGGATCAGGATTTCCGTTAGGTCCTTCCGGGTTTACATATATAAGTCCCATATGGGATGCACCTAAGGGGTTTTCAAGACTATCTTCTTTGGAATAACGCTCTTTGTTACCTAACCATTCTCCTTCTGAGCCCCAGTAAATATCTTCTTCGGGCTCCCAAATGTCTTCCCGGCCACCACCAAAACCAAAGGGCTTTAATCCCATGGATTCCAAAGCGACGTTTCCGGTAAGGATCATTAAATCTGCCCAAGATATTTTCCTGCCATATTTTTGTTTGATGGGCCAAAGCAGTAAACGTGCTTTATCCAAATTTGCGTTATCGGGCCAGCTGTTTAGTGGCGCAAATCGCTGTGATCCGGAACTTGCACCGCCACGACCATCTCCTATTCGGTAAGTACCTGCACTGTGCCACGCCATACGGATGAACAATGGGCCGTAGTGCCCATAATCTGCCGGCCACCAATCTTGTGAATCTGTCATTAGTTCGTGAAGGTCTTTCTTAACAGCATTAAGATCTAGGCTTTTAAATTCTTCTGAATAGTTGAATTTTTCGCCCATAGGGTCTGACAATGTGGAGTGTTGCCGCAGTATGGATAAATTAAGCATATTAGGCCACCAGTCGTTGTTTGATGTGCCGCTGCCTGCAGTTTTATCTAATGCACCGTCCATAAAAGGGCATCTGCTGGACTCGTTTACTTCCCAGACTTTGTGGTTTTCGGGAGAGGATCCATGATTGTTTTTTTCCATAATGTGTGAGTTTTGATTTCTTTACTAATTACCGCTAATTTATCAAAAGCTTTTCTTATTCTTAATGTTTCGTTATAGATTAAATCTATAGTACTTAAGGTAATAGTAATACTCTTGGTTTTTTAAGTTGGGTAATGGTTTCACTTCACATTCGTTCATGATGACGGTTTCACTTCACATTCGTTCGTGATGACGGTTTCACTTCACATTCGTTCGTGATGACGGATAATTGAGGAATGAGGAATTATTAGCGCATAGAGATGATATGACAAGAGATTAATTGAAAACTATACTTACTAAAAAATCCTTCCTTAGATACTTGTAGCCTTGGAAGGATTTGATTCATTATTGGTGTTATTTATTTTATTTTTAGCTTGCCTTCTTCTCCTAAATCGGGTTCGTTACCTGTAATAGATGCTCCTATCATTTTTAAAAGGGATAACACTTTACCGCTTTTGGTATCCCAGTACCAGGCCTCGTTAGGTTCTACTTTGATGGCCGTGATATTAGGGTCATCTACACCGTCAAACCAGGCATCGTCGCCGCTGCCATACAGCTCTTTTATGCGGCTGGGGTTTGTGGTTATGTGTGCACGTCCGTATATGCTCAAAAATTCAAAGTTTCCATTATCTGCATAGATTAAATGTGCGTGATTTTCTTTTTCAATATTTTGATTATGGGTACTGTTCTTATTACTGAGAAACCAGATATTCCCCTCTGCATCTACTTCTTTGGTGCTCATGGGTACTGCGTGAAAAGGCTGGGTTTTCAAATCTGTTGCCATCATGGTAAAATCAATAGACTCTGCCATTTTTTTAATTTTCTCTTTTGCTTCAGTACTGTATAAATTTTTTGTGCTCATAGTTTTTGTTTTTAAAGATACTAAAGAATAGTTGCAAGCTATTTTAATGAAATCATAAAGTTTAAGCCCACTTACAAAAAGGGAGTTCTACTTTTTGAAGGCAGTGGGCTTTATAATAGCCTAAAAATTATAAGAAAAGCCTATGAACGAAATATTCACTGGCATTTAATACTTAAACTAGTCTGAATCTAATTAAAATAATCCCTGATATACTCTGTAAGTCTTTCGTCACTCATTTTGTTAGACGTACTCTCTGTGGTTACTGCATTTTTATATTGCGCAGTGTCTGCCAGATAGTGCATAAACTGTTCCTGAACCTGTCCTGTTCCGCTGATATGGATTTCATCTACATTAGGCATTAGCATGGCAATTTCCTTGAAGAACTTTTGTGTTAAAGTGATTTCATGGTTGTTGGCCGTTTTCTCATTGGAATTTGTTGCTGGGCCTTCATTCTCCACATGACCTAGGATTATAAATTCCCCAGTATCCAAATCTTCTTTGCCTAAAATGGTTGCATGGTGTGAATCCATCCAAATCCCGAATTGTTTTTTTGTATTTGACATAATTTATTGTTTTTCCTTTATCCCTTAAAGATAATTTATCTGTTTTGGAAACCGTAATTTTTATGTAAAGATTGTGATTTATACTTTTGGAAAAAAAATCGAATCGATCTGCTGGAACAGTTTCTGAGAACAATTGGATAACTTAAACCGTTTGAAAAATGAGGGAGCTAATTTATTAAAAAGTTAAGTTTTTGTTAGGAATTGTTTTTTAAAACATACAATTTCCCGGAGAAATATGGGATATAAAATTGAGTAACGAATTTGTAAGTGAATGTTGCAGCTTTTATAAGAAGTGAAATGGTTTATCAATGAATTTTAAGGTTGGATTTAAGGAGTGGAAAAAGGAAAATGATATATTTGACTGAAATCATAGTGCATCTAAAAAAACCAGCTTAAGTCGTATATAAAAATTTCTGCTTTTTAGCTAAACCAATTTTAATGCTGGTTTACTAGCTTTTGATTTTCATTCGGAAAATCCTCACACACAAAAAAGCAACTTACCAGACGTAAAACATCGTTGTCTATTATCCAACTAAAATGGAAAACTTCAAAAAAAAGGATGATGAATTAAAAAAATAAACTAAATTTGTATCCAGTTAGATACACTAAGTATGTTTTTAATTGAGAAAACGACTGAATTTGATAAATGGCTTAGAAAGTTAAAGGATTTAAAAGCGAAAGCAAAAATCTTGTTTAGAATTCATAAAATTGAAATTGATGGCCATTTTGGAGACTGCAAACCTGTAGGCGATGGTATTGGTGAATTGAGAGTGAATTTTGCCAAAGGATATCGAGTTTATTTCAAAGAAAAAGACGGAAAAATTATTGTATTGCTCATCGGCGGTAATAAGTCATCTCAACAAAAAGATATTGAGAAAGCGAAAGAAATCTGGACAAAATTAAACAAATAGAAAAATGGGGACTTCAAAATTTGACATAGCAGATTATTTGGACAGCAAAGAAATGATTGCCGAATATCTCAATACTGTTTTAGAAGAAGGTGATAATAACGATGTGATTAATGCAATTGGACATATTGCAAAAGCAATCGGAATGACCAAAATAGCGGAAGAAACAGGATTGAGTAGACCAAGTTTGTACAAAGCTTTATCTGATGGAGCCAACCCACAATTTGCTACTATAATGAAAGTACTAAAAGCAGTTGGAGGACAAATACAAGTGAATCCAAAGTCTGCCTGAATAAAATTACCTCACAACAAAGAACTAAACTACAACCCAAACATTTCCTCTAAAAAATATATTCAAAGCATCCTTAACATTGTTGCATTGGAACAAGACTCTCAAAATTAGGACTTGCCAACCGCAGGCTGGGTTCCGCAGGGGAATTTCAATTTTATGACAAATTATGCAATCTTTTTTGAAATAGAACACCAAGCTCCTAACTTCAGACCTACTTATACTTTGCGTTCAAAACGTAATACTTTTTTGGATTTTGTCCATTATCTTATGCCTAAAATCTAAACACCAAAAATGCCATCTTGTCACCTGTACACCTCTTGGTACTTTTTTTGCCATAGCCTGTACAAACATTATTAAATACACACAACTATTATGGCAACAGGAAACATTAATGTATCGGTAGAGAATATCTTTCCGTTAATTAAAAAGTTTTTATACAGCGACCACGAAATCTTTCTTAGGGAGCTAATTTCCAATGCAACAGATGCAACCCTAAAATTAAAACATTTGGCCAACATCGGCGAAGCCAAAGTAGAATATGGCAACCCAAAAATCGAGGTCAAAATTGACAAAGAAAATAAAAAGTTGCACATCATCGATCAGGGTATCGGGATGACTAAAGAGGAAGTAGAAAAATATATCAACCAGATTGCTTTCTCAGGTGCGGAAGAGTTTTTAGAAAAATACAAAGACAAAAACGGTAAAGATGCCGGTATAATCGGGCATTTTGGTCTTGGCTTTTATTCTGCCTTTATGGTGGCGAGTAAAGTGGAGATCATCACCAAATCTTATAAAGACGATCCTGCAGCAAGATGGACGTGTGACGGTTCGCCGGAATATACTCTGGAAGAAGCAGACAAAACCGAACGCGGTACAGAGATTATTCTACATATCGCTGACGATTCCACCGAATTTTTAGAGGAGAACCGAATTGACAATTTGTTGCAGAAATACAACAAGTTTATGCCTATTCCCATTAAGTTCGGTACAAAAGAGGCCAATGTTGCTGATGAAGATGCAGAAGAAGGTGCTGAAAAAGAAAAAGCAGTAATTGACAATATCATCAATAACCCTAATCCGGCGTGGACCAAACAACCTGCCGATTTAAAGGAAGAAGATTATAAAAGTTTCTACAGGGAGTTATACCCGATGCAGTTTGAAGAGCCATTATTCAACATCCACCTGAATGTGGATTACCCCTTTAACCTCACCGGAATTTTATATTTCCCGAGATTAGGCCAGGATATGAATATGCAAAAAGACCGCATCCAGTTATATCAAAACCAAGTATATGTTACAGATAATGTAGAAGGCATAGTTCCTGAATTCCTGACTATGCTTCGTGGGGTTATCGATTCGCCGGATATTCCGTTGAACGTTTCCAGAAGTTATTTACAGGCAGATGGTGCCGTGAAGAAAATATCCAGCTACATCACCAGAAAAGTGGCAGACAAATTAACTTCTCTTTTCAACGACAACCGCGAGGACTTTGAAAAGAAATGGAACGATATAAAAATCGTAATTGAATATGGCATGCTTTCAGAAGATAAATTCTTTGAAAAAGCACAGAAGTTTGCACTTTTCCCAACGGTAGACGGTTCTTATTTTACTTTTGAAGAACTTCAGGAAAAAACAAAAACCACCCAAACAGACAAAGACGGCAAACTCGTGGTTCTTTATGCCAGTGACAAAGATGCGCAACACGCTTATATTGCTTCCGCGAAAGAAAAAGGTTATGAAGTTCTTTTACTGGACTCCCCTATTGTTTCCCACTTGATACAAAAGTTGGAAAGCGAAAAAGAAAAAGTAAGTTTCGTAAGAGTAGATGGCGACCATATTGACAACCTCATCAAAAAAGAAGACGAAGCCATTTCCAAACTAAATGATGAAGAGAAAGAAACGCTGAAAACGGTTCTTGAAGAAGTGGTGCCAAAACAGAAATTCAGCGTGCAACTGGAAGCGATGGACAGCAATGCGAGTCCTTTTATCATTACCCAGCCTGAGTTTATGCGCCGTATGAAAGAAATGAGCCAAACCGGTGGCGGTGGTATGTTTGGTATGGGCAACATGCCAGAGATGTACAACCTCATAGTGAATACCAATCACGAACTGGTTAGCGAAATTCTAAACACCAAGACCAAGAAAAAACAGGAACGTCTCATCACACAAGCATTAGACCTTGCGCGACTTTCTCAAAACCTATTAAAAGGAGAAGAGTTGACTGCGTTTATTAAGCGTAGTTATGAGATGATTAAGTAATTTCTCCCCCTAACCCCCCTAAAAAAGAGGGGGGCTATGTCAATATTTCATAAACCACTTGTTTTATTGCAGGTGGTTTTTATTTTAGGATTTTTAAAATCTAAGTGTCTTAAGACTGCTATACGGTAAGGCATATTACTTTCTCTTTGCGCTCGTTGCGGGCTCCTTGCGTGCTTTGCGGTTACTTATGTAGATGCTTTTTGTGAATTCTCATGTGAAATAGAAAGATACTATTTGGCAAAGTAGTTGCTACTGAATTAAAAAATCACTAAACATCAAATTATGAAATCACTACCACTCGCTATTGTATTACTATTTGCTTTTCAAATGAGCATTTCCCAGACTATACAAAACAGCAGTTACAGTACTACAGGATATGTAAAACCTGATGGCACTATCCAGAATTCCAGTTACAGTACTGTGGGTTATATCAAGGAAGATGGACGAATTCAGAACAGCAGTTATTCCACCATTGGTTATATAAAAAACGATGGCACCATTCAGAACAGCAGTTACAGCACCGTAGGGTATGTAAAAGAAGACGGCAGGGTACAAAACAGCAGTTATAGCACTATTGGTTATGTAAAAGAAGATGGTAGGGTTCAAAACAGCAGTTACAGTACTATAGGTTATGCTAAAGGTGTAAAAAAGGAATGGGCTGCAGTGGTATTTTTCTTTTTCCACTTTAACTAAAAAGCAGGGATATCAAAAATATTTCACTATTTCATAGTGAAGCAAGTTTTTTTATGTTGGCAGGTTTTGGTATTTTAGGCATCCGTTTCCGCTAACTAATACTGCAACTGATTGAAAAAACTACCCCAGCTTAAAGAAATTGTAAACCGAAAGCAGTTTGACGATGTTCATCGTCCCATGTTTTCCTTCTTGGAGAAAGACATTCCGGCGGGTATTGTACTTTTTCTAGTGGCTTTGCCTTTGTGTTTGGGTATTGCCCTGGCGAGTGGAGCCCCATTAATTTCGGGATTGATCTCAGGGGTTATCGGGGGACTGGTTATAGGGTATATCAGTAAATCAGGAACCAGTGTGAGCGGGCCTGCGGCAAGTGTGTCTGCCGTGGTACTTGTTGCCATTCAGACTCTGGGAGGATTTGAGCTTTTTCTGGTAGCTTTGGTTATTGCGGGTTTAATACAGATACTTCTGGGAATAGTAAAAGCAGGACTTATTGCGGAATATATGCCCACGAGTATTATTAAAGGATTACTGGCTGCCATAGGGGTTATTTTGATACTTTCGCAGTTGCCCTATGCAATCGGACTGGAATTTGACATGGAACTATTTTTAAATTTTTCCACGGACTATATTGGTAATGCAGGCGAAATTCTAGCCTTGTTCTATGATTCCTTTTCTGCCGGAGCAGTATTTTTGACACTTTTTTCACTTTTCATACTTATTTACTGGGAAAAAACCCCACTGAAGAATTTTAAGCTTATTCCACCTGCCCTTATTGTAGTAATCTTAGGTGTGGTGATAAATTTTATTTTTAAACATTTCATTCCCTCTCTTTATTTAGATGGCATGCATCTGGTAAATATTCCCAAAGTGGAAAGTGTATTTTCCATAATTACTTTCCCAGATTTTACCGTGATCGGAAACCCGGAAATATGGACCACTGCGATAACCATTGCCATTATTGCTTCTGTTTCTACACTTCTGAATATTGAAGCAACAGATAATATTGATCCCCATAAACGAAAAACCCCTCCTAACCGGGAACTCATAGCACAAGGGATTGGGAACACCTTATCCGGACTTATTGGCGGTATTGCCATAACTTCTGTAGTTGTGAGAAGTTCTGTAAATATTGAAGCAGGCGGACAAACCAAGCTTACCACCATTCTCCATGGCTTTTTATTATTGATAAGTGTTCTTTTTTTGAGTTCTGTGATCAATCTTATCCCACTGGCAACCCTTTCCGCCATCCTGCTTTTGGTGGGTTATAAATTAGCATCTGTTAGCGTTTTAAAAAAAATGTATAAAAAAGGATGGAGTCAGTTTATTCCCTTTATCGTTACTATTATAGCTATTTTACTAACCGATGTTCTTGTAGGTGTATTGATAGGCTCCGGGTTGAGTGTATTCTTTTTATTACGCGGTAATTATTACAACCCGTTTTTTATCGAAAACAACAAGCTTGTGCTTGGGGAAGTAATAAAACTGGAACTTTCCAATGAAGTTTCTTTTTTAAACAAAGCTTCCATAAAAAACACCTTATGGAATGTGCCCGATAACAGCAAGGTAATTATAGACGCCACCTTTTCCAGCTATATTGATCTTGATGTCGTGGAGATTCTTCAGGATTTTGAAAATACTTTTGCTAAAGCCCACAACATAGAAGTCAATATGATAGGTCTGAAAGAGAGCTATGACCTGGGCGAGGAAATAGACTTTGTGGATAAAGGCCTGGAAAAAGCAAAACTGAAGTCCACACCAGAGGATATATTAGAATATTTTATAGAAGGAAACAAAAATTACATCAACGGAAAACTTATTTCCCATCGACTGCGAAATAAGGAACTTACTGATTTTGTTACCATCTCCCCACTGGCAGTAATTCTAACCTGTATTGACTTTCGAGAGCCTGTAAATATGCTTATAAACACCGGTATGGCAGACCTTACCATTCTTAAAGCAGCAGGTAACCTTGCCGATAAAGATGTATTAAAGAACATAGAAATAGCCTGTAAAAAACAAGGTGCCAAGCTTATCTTGTTTGCCGGTAATTCTGAAAATTCGCTAATAAAAGAAGCACTTCGGGCACATCTTAAGGGAGAAGTTTCTTATCTAAACCCGCTTATAGAAGAAGCTGTAGCTGCAATGCATATTGAAAAAATGGAACTCACTACAGAAAACAGAACTGCTCTTGCAGATGAGATAAGCCGTTTTAATGCAAAATCCTCCTTAGAAAAACTGATTGCCAACAATGAATATCTTTATAAAAAAGTTGAAGAAGGGAAAATTGGGGTTGCTACCGCCTTTTTTGACCGAACCACTGCTAAAGTAACATTTTCTGAACTTTACAGACCTATAGAGCAAACCGTTAAAAAAAAATAATATGAAATACTTTCCCATTCTTTTCTTATTCCTATTTACCAGCACATTTGCCCAAACTGATAAAGAGCTGGCTGCTTCCCTTATCACCAAAAACAAAATCGAAGGACACATATACTTCCTTGCAAGTGATGCTATGAAAGGTCGTGAAACCGGAACCAATGAAGGCAAAATCACAGCAGAATATCTTGCTAACCAATTGCGTTCTTATGGAACTAAAAAAGTCCCGGGAGCAAATGGATTTTTTCAAGATGTACCTTTAACCAAAACCACTGCCGCCACAACTAGAAATATTGTAATAAATGGTGGGAAAGAAACACAGATAGCACCCATTGAAGGGGGAAACTACCATTATGATGGCGCAGCCGTATATTTAAATTATGGTTTGGAAGAAGATTATGCGGGTCAGGATGTACGCGGAAAGCTAGTATATATAAAAGCCGGAAGTGAAACTATAAGAGGAGCCCAACAAATGTTTGGGCTAATGGAGCAGAAGAAAGAACTTGCTAAAAAGAATGGCGCAATAGGCATTGTGGAACTGGCAGCAATAAATCCTGAAATATGGAATTTTATTAACCATTCCTATTCAGAAAACAGGGTTGGTTTTCCAGAGAACGATGAGAAAACAGAAACAGTCGACTTTAACTACTATTGGGTACTGGATACTGACAATGCCATTGCAAATGATCTTGCCACAAAACGCAGCAACTTTGGAAAAGTCACGATATCCGGTATTGAAAAACAGGAATTTATTTCCAGAAATGTGGTTGCCATGGTAGAGGGAACAGATGCTAAACTAAAAAACGAATACATCATATATTCCGGGCACTATGACCATGTGGGCATTGGAAGACCTGATGCTACCGGGGATTCTATTTATAATGGTGCAAGGGATAATGCCGTAGGGATCACAACAGTTTTGAGTATGGCAGAAAATTTAGCAAAGCATCCCACTAAAAGAAGCGCCTTATTTATTTTGTTTACTGCGGAAGAGAAAGGTTTGTTAGGAAGTAAACATTATGTAGAAAATCCTTTAATTCCTTTAAAGCAGATGGTTTTTTGTTTTAATAGTGATAATGCCGGTTACAATGATACTTCGTTAGTTACAATTGTAGGCTTGGGAAGAACCACCGCTGAAAACGATATAAAAGTTGCTGCTTCGGCTTATGGCTTAAAGGCTGTGGACGATCCCGCACCGGAACAAAACCTTTTTGACCGAAGTGATAATGTACATTTTGCTATAAAAGGAATCCCGGCGCCCACCTTTTCTATGGGGTTCACTTCTTTTTCAGGCGAAGTTAGTAAACATTACCACCAGCCAAGTGATGAGGCAGATAGTCTTGATTATGATTATTTAGTCAAGTTTTTCCAGTCTTATGTATTATCGGGAAGGCTGATTGGCAATAATCCACAGACACCATTTTGGGTATTGGGGGATACCTATGAAGCTGCCGGGAGATTGCTTTATGGGAGGTAGGGTTTTGGTTTTCAGGTTTCTAGTTTCCGGTTTCCGGTTAAAATTTCCGGAGGTTGAACGAAGTCGAAACCGGGATTCAGTCTTTATTCTTTAATAACATAAATAATTAATATATCATTAACCAAAACACAATTAACAATTAAACGTCATCACGAACCGCCAAAGGCGGAGAAGTGACACCATTAACTATTAACCAATGACAAACAACGATATCTTAAAAAAACTTCGGGTGGCTTTAAAATTGACCAACGATGACATCGTAGCCATTTTAAAACTTGTGGATTTTCAGGTTTCTAAATCTGAGTTAGGCGCACTTTTCAGAAAAGAAGACCACCCCAACTATATGGAATGTGGGGATCAGTTTTTGAGGAATTTCCTCAATGGATTGATCATTCACTTACGCGGCCCTATGGAAAATAAAAACCGTCCCGCTAAATAGGGCGGGACGGACTACTCAAACTAATTGGGGATAAAAAAAGGAAAAACTAATTTTTGGTGAATACTAAATTATCAGTACCGCCATTACCACCACTTATATCTATAAGCTCTATTCGGGTATTGGTCATGGAAACGATATCCCAATCGTCTGTAAGATCTTCAAAATTAGGTGGGGCGGCAAAAAAGATATTAAAATCTATATCATCACCGCTGTTACCATCATCGTCATTTGTTATAGACCAGGTCCCATTTATTTCTATATCCCCATTGATGGCAGATAGATTTCCATTGGTATTAAAAGAAAAGTTGAACCCTGTAAAATCTGAAGTTTCATCCTGACCCGAATCTATATAACTGGTAATTCGCCAAGTACCATCTTGTGCTATATCCACAAGTTGTGAAACATCTGTGTTGTTAACGCCGTCATCATCATTAGAACAGGCAGATGAGATTAAACTCAATGAGAATAGGACTATTAAGCCTTTGATTACATTGTTTTTCATACGATTTATTTATTATTATTATTATTATGGTTTAGAGTTTTACAATTTTTCAAAAATTAATATATCTGCATCTGCATCATCGTCATCCCTAAGCTGCACCTGATTGTTACTGAATTCTATTACCATCCAGTCATCATCCAGTTCATCCAGAGGGTATGCATCATCAAAATTCAGGATTAGTTCAAGTTCACCATCATCTTCCATAACAAACCAAGTTCCGAAAAGAGTGTTTCCAGGGTTGGAAACAACTATTAAACCACTAGGAATAAAATTAAAATTAAAAGTATCAAAATTTGAAGTTTCATCATCTTCCCCATCTTCTAAAAATAATGCCACATACCAGTTGCCATCAGTTAAAACATCTTTCAATTGTTGTGCATTAGCACCGCCACCTGTAAAAGGTGTTCGGGAAAAAGTCAAGAAATTATTACCTTTTTTTAAACGAATAAGTTCGTTGGAGAAATCAATTACTTTCCAATCTTCATCCAACTCATCTAACGGATCTTCGTCACCAAAGTCCAGTATCAATCTTATAATATGACTGGCACCACTTGTATTTATAGACCAGGTTCCATCTTCAACATTCGAACCGGTAGTAGCTGTTGCTGTGCCGTTAGTATTAAATACAAATTCATAATCAGCAAAAATTGAGGTTTGATCTCCATCATCAAAGAAAAAAGATATAAACCAACTATCTGTGGTTAATACGGTTTCCAATTCCAGTGGAATCGGGTTCACAATAACATCTTCACAAGCTTCCACAAGTCCTTGAAGTTGTGAGTTACTTGTTACATTAACAATACTACCGTCATCAAGAATTACTGTTATAGGAAATTCAATTGCTATATATACACCTTCTTCCAGAGAAGACAGAAAACTAAAAAGTTGTGCGTCGCCTAGTATAACTACAGAATCTATTTGCTCATTATTTGAATTATACACAAAAAAAGTAACTGGGTAAACCAAATCAATACAGCTAATAGATTCATCTATATCCTGACATACTTGCGCTAGTGCGTTTAGTTCTTGTTGGCTATTAACAACTAATGTTGAAAAGTCCTCAAATACAACTGTGATCGGAAACACGATACTAATTGGTGACGTTACTCCTGCAATATTTGTAAGGTCAGATTCATTTTGCACTGTAATGGTCTGCCCATTTATGATTACTTGATAAGGAAATTGAATAGAAGTACAAGAATTTCCATCAATAAAATCATCAATACCCCCGCTATTCTGAGATACATTTTTCAACAACTTAGCAAGGATGGAGTTTGCGGTTATAGCACCATCAGGAGTTTCCTCAATAAATTCTGTTTCTTCTTTCTGGCATGAAATTACAAACAAGCTAAACAGCACAAGCAGGATTGAAAATTTTATAAAATTTTTCATGAGTTTTTGATGGTTTACTAATAGAACAGTAAAGATAAGTAATACCCTACCCTCTTTTTTTAAAATCTTTTAAATACATTTACACTCAATATCTTACAGAAGTATGGCAGAGCCGGAAAAAGAAGAAAATGTTTGCAAGGAATCTATCTATAATAGACTGTTTACATCGCTTTCTACTTCCATTTATAATTTTATTTTTTTTAAATGCGGTAATGCGGCACAAGCAGAAGACCTTGTTCAGGAAGCATTTATAAAGCTATGGGAAAATTGTGCAAAAGTCCCTGAGGCAAAAGCTAAATCTTTTTTATATGCCGTTTGTAATAATGCATTTCTGAATGAAGTTGCACATAAAAAAGTAGTTTTAAATTATGTGCAAAAGACAGGATCCCAAATTAATGAGCAATCCCCCCAATACATTCTTGAAGAAAAAGAATTTGAAAAAAAACTGCAAAATGCCATTGCAAATTTAACCGAAGCGCAACGCATAGCATTTTTAATGAACCGAATTGATGGAAAAAAATACAGGGAAATTGCAGACATTCTTAACATATCTATTAAAGCTGTGGAAAAACGAATGAGTCAGGCACTTGAAGCCCTTAGAAAAGAAATTGGAAATATATAACACATACCGGTAGGGTAAATAAAGCTACTCCTGTTTTATGTATAGTTAAATCAAACGCCATGAGTGAAAAACTACTTCATAAATTTTTAAATAGCGAAATAACAGAGGCAGAGATGGAAATCCTCAAAGCTTCTGATGTGTATCGTGAGTATTTAAAAATTGCTTCACATACCTCCACTATGCAAACTCCTTCATTTAATAAGGAGCGTGTGAGGCAAAATCTTTCGGAAAGAACGAGCATAGAAAAAAAGAAAGCAATCCCTCTTTTCAACTACAGATCTCTTTTAAAATATGCTGCATTAATTGTGTTGATGCTTGTGGGGTATTTTTACCTCGTTACTATGGATGTTTCTGTAACTTCCCAATTAGCAGAAAAAAGGACCTACACCCTTCCAGATAAATCTGAAGTTACCTTAAATGCAGATTCAAAAATTACTTATAACAAAAATTCATGGGATGACAAAAGAGCACTTACCCTGCGCGGGGAAGCTTTTTTTAAAGTAATGAAAGGGGGGAAATTTGATGTGGAAACCTCCCTAGGCACAGTACGCGTGATGGGCACGCAGTTTAATGTGCAAACCAGGGATAAACACTTTCATGTATCCTGTTATGAAGGCCTTGTTGAAGTTTATTTCCAAAACCAAAGTATACAACTTACTGCGGGAAATAGCGTTATTATAGAAAATGGAAAGCTAATTGCTGAGCAAACCATTAGCACCACAAAACCAGGGTGGATGTTTGATGAAAGCACTTTTGAAAATGCCTTATTGGAAAATGTCATTGAAGAGTTAGAAAGGCAATATGGAGTTAAAGTAGAAATTAACCTCACAGACAAAACAAAACGTTTTACAGGAACATTTACCCATACCAATCTAGAAGATGCTTTAAAAACAATATGTGTTCCATTACAGCTCAATTATAGCATAGATGATAATAGGGTCATAAAAATTTATGAGGAGTAAAAGCGGGGCGATTACTATTTTATTTTTATTCTTTTTACTATTTCCTTTCGGAAACCAGACTTGTATTGCCCAAGAACATAAGCAACCTTTTTTAGAAATAATCCTTCAACTTCAAGAACTTTTTGATGTGCGATTTTCTTATTCCGGTAAGGAAATAGAAACCTTAATGGTGGAGAAACCGGAATATACAAATTCATTACCGGAGATATTAGACCAAATAACCAAAAACACAGGTCTTCAATTTAAAAATATCAACGAACGATATATCGCCATAACCACTTCAGAAGATAAATATTCAAATATATGTGGCATACTTTTTAATGCCGAAACCTTATTCCCATTAGAGGGCGCAACTATTCAGGTTTTAGGAAGTAATAAAGCGACTATAAGCAATCTTGACGGTAAATTTTCTGCGGAAAATGTACAGCAAAATGCAACAATTAAAATTAGTTACGTTGGTTTTGAAACCCTAATAACCACTGCTGATGCTTTACAGGCAACATCACCTTGTACAACTTTGGCTTTAAAACCCCTGATAAGTGAACTTCAGGATATTGTTTTACAAAGTATCTTTTCCCGCGGAATAAATAAAACAAAAGACGGCGCGATAACTTTACAGGTAGAATCTTTTGGCGATTTACCGGGGCTCACAGAGCCTGATGTATTGTTAATGGTACAAGCACTTCCCGGAATCAGCAGTGTGGATGAAACTGTTTCCAATATAAATATAAGGGGTGGTACTACAGATGAAAACCTCATCCTATGGGATGATGTCAGAATGTATCAAAACGGTCACTTTTTTGGACTTATATCTGCATTTAATCCTTATTTAACAAAACAAGTAACGGTTTATAAAAACGGCACCAATGCCAGATATGGCGAAAGTGTCTCTGGGGTAATAGCCATGCATTCTGCTTCTGAAATTCCTGAGAAAACAAACGGGGGCATTCAGCTTAATTTGGTAAATATGGGTGCTTTTGGCGAAATTTCAGTGAATGAAAAACTGGGAATCTTTGTTTCCGGGAGACGTTCTATTAATGATTTTGTGCAAACCCCTACCTACACCCAATTTTTTAACCGAATGTTTCAGAATACAAAAATAACCAATCTGGAAAATGTTATGGAATCCGGTTCTCTGGATGCACAGGAAGATTTTTCATTTTATGACCTGAGCTTAAAAGCACTTTACAAACCTTCTGATACAGATACCTTTCAATTTAATTTTTTAAATATTGACAACGATTTAAACTTTACCGAAACCTATTCTACTGAGAACACTGAAAATTCCGAAACCAGCGAGTTAGATCAAAACAGTACAGCAGGAGGTTTTGCCTGGAAGAGGAATTGGCGGGAAAATCTTTCCACAAATGCAATGGTTTACGGCACATATTATTTTTTAAATGCAAGTAATTTAGATGTTTTCTCTAACCAGCAAATTATACAAAACAATGAGGTTTTAGAAACAGGGGTAAAACTGGATGCCAACTTAACCTGGATAAACAACAATACTTTTTCTGCAGGATATCAATTCACCGAAACCGGTATCAGTAATACCCAAGATATTAACCTTCCCCGCTTTAGAAGTTTTATCAAAGAAGTATTGCGCAATCACTCGGTTTTTATTAGTAATAGTTTTAATTTTCCTGACACTCGCACGAGCTTAACAGCGGGAATACGGGGTAATTATTTTCCTAAATTCAACCGATTTCTGGTAGAACCGCGAATAAATGTGCATCAAAAACTAGGAAACGGTTTTGCAGTAGAAGCAGCAGCAGAACTAAAAAGCCAGTCTGTCACACAACGAATTGACTTGCAAAGTGATTTTCTAGGTGTGGAAAAACGCAGATGGGTTCTTGCCAATGAACAAAATGTGCCATTGGTTACCAGTAGCCAGTATTCCTTAAGTTTTTTATATCAAAAAAACAATTGGTTATTACAGGTAGAAGGGTTCCAAAAAAACGTAGAAGGCATTACCACAGCAAACCAGGGATTTCAAAACCAATTAGAATTTGTCAGAACCATAGGAAGTTATGAATCCAAAGGATTAGAATTCATCCTTAATAGAAAAACCAAAGCATGGAGCACTTGGTTCAGCTATACTTATACCACAGCAGAGTACACTTTTGAGGCATTAAACCCCGGTACATTTCCACATAATACAGACATACACCACCAAGCAGTACTGGCAACTTCTTATTCTCTAGATAATTTTAAAATATCGACCGGTTTAAACTGGCATAGTGGTAAACCATATACCATTCCTTTAAATAATAATGCCATTCAACTTATAAATGGTGTTCCCACTATTCAATATGCCTTACCAAATGAGGAGAGACTTGCTGATTATTTCAGAATAGACATTTCAGCGAGCTACGATTTTGAAATTAGTTCAAAAGTTTCGGCTAAAGTTAATGCTGCTGTTTTAAATGTCAGCAACCAAAAAAATATTTTAAACACTTATTTTGTAATCGAAAGCGATACAAATGGTCTTTCTGAAATCAATCAGGTAGAGCAGGTTTCTCTGGCTCTTACCCCGAATGCTTCATTACAAATACTGTTTTAGGTTTTTTTTTGGAACATATCTTTTATTACAATCGCATGTGGAAAAGTTAAAGCCGCAATAAAGGGGAATAGTATGGATAAAAGTAGCTTCCTATGGTCTTGAAAAATGAAAATTAAAGCAAAAAGACCACAAATGGAAACAAACCAGTATATGAATGACTCACTGAAATATTTGAAAAGGCTTTTCTTTGATGTGTCGTTGTACAAGTATTGCATTTGAGATCGTATTGATGGGATGGAATGCCACAAAATAAAATAAATCCCAAATCCCCATATAATAGTTGATCTCTCAAAAATGACAGCTAAAACTGCCAAAATTAACACTTCTCTCCAAAATTTCTCTGCAACCCTTAACCTCCCCTTATGCAAAGCAAAGCCCGTTAGCACCAAAAATAATGTGCAAAAAACAAAGGAAACTTGAAAAACTTCTAAAGGAACCATTGAGGATGTAATTTGACGGATAATCTCTTGCGATTCGCTAAAATTTAATCCCAATAAAAGAGATAAAATAAAACCCCCGTAAGAAAAAGCAAAAAGTTTTTCTGTTGCAGAGGTATTTTTTTGCTCCTCAAGCCAGTGCTGCTCCCCAAAATGATAAGCACTGAATAAAAGAAACGCAACTATAAATAGGTTTGGAAAAAAGTAATAAAACAATCCGAAAAAAAGAATGTAAAATATATACTTCAGTATTGTCGCTCCCCAGCGGAACTTTTTAGGATTATTTTTTTTTATTATCAAAATATCATTGGCCCCATGGACAATTCCGACGGTCATTATTAAAAACAAGCCTACAATTTGATGGTATGCTTCATATAAAAACCCCGTAATCCACAGGCTAAAAAAAGTTATTACAATCAAGTAATTGTTAAATTTCATTGAGAGAGAATTCTTTTTTATTTTTGTTTTCCTAATAATTTATTAAAAAAAAAGTATTATTTGTTTAATAAATATTATATTTGATTAAGCTAAACTAAAAACTTTTACGCTATGAATTTATTTTTTAACACAATTTTACTAGTATCTAAAATAGATGCTACAGATTATGTAGGTTTCACCTTCTTTGTGGGTGCAATGGCCATGATGGCTGCTTCGGCATTTTTCTTTCTATCCTTAAGTACTTTTGAAAAGAAATGGCGAACATCAATCCTGGTTTCTGGTCTAATTACTTTTATTGCCGCTGTTCACTATCTTTATATGAGAGATTATTGGGCCGCATTTGCAGAATCCCCAACGTTTTTCAGGTATGTAGACTGGATTCTAACAGTACCACTAATGTGTGTAGAATTTTACCTGATATTAGTAATTGCAGGTGCTAAACGTTCCTTAATGTGGCGACTAATTTTCTTGTCTGTCATTATGCTGGTTGCGGGTTACGTGGGTGAAACTATAGACAGGGATAATGCCTGGTTATGGGGTCTTGTTTCAGGTGCTGCATATTTTGTTATAGTATATGACATCTGGCTGGGGAAAGCAAGAAAACTTGCTGAAAAAGCTGGAGGTGAGGTTTTAAAAGCCCATAAAGCATTATGCTGGTTTGTACTAGTGGGATGGGCAATTTATCCTGTGGGGTATATGGCCGGTACACCGGGATGGTATGATGGTATTTTTGGCGGCTTAAACCTCGACGTTATTTATAACATAGGGGATGCTATCAACAAAATAGGATTTGGTTTGGTTATCTATAACCTTGCTTTTACAGCCTCTAAAACTGATCAGGGTGTAAAGAGTATTTAATCTTTTCACTCGATATTAATAGAAAAAAGAGGCTGTACCATACAGTCTCTTTTTAATTTATTACATACGCTCAGGTACAAAAATGCCAAGTAAACCAAAAGAAGATTGGATTACTTCTCCCACTTTTTTGGAAAGCTGCACGCGAAACTGTCGCTTGTCTTCTTCGATCTCCGCTAATATGGGCACACTTTGGTAAAAGGAATTATATGCCTTTACCAGATCATAGGTATAGTTTGCCACCAGTGCAGGACTGTAATTTGCCGCAGCATTTTGAATTACTTCCGGATACAATTCCAGTTGTTTAATGAGTTCTTTCTCTTTTTGGTGCATTTCAACTACTGCAGGCAGGGTATATGCTGAGTTCTGGTCTTTTCTTAAGATAGACTGTATGCGCGCAAAAGTATATTGGATAAAAGGCCCTGTATTTCCCTGAAAATCCACAGATTCTTCTGGGTTAAAGAGAATGCGTTTTTTTGGATCGACTTTTAAAATGTAATATTTTAATGCGCCTAACCCTATGATATTGTAGAGGATTTTCTTTTCAGTTGCTGAATATCCATCCAGTTTGCCCAGTTCTTCGGAAAGTTCCTTTGCAGTTTTAGCCATATCTGCGATAAGATCGTCTGCATCCACTACTGTCCCTTCACGGCTTTTCATTTTTCCGCTAGGTAAATCCACCATCCCATAACTAAGATGGAACAGGTTTTTTGCCCATGGATAGCCCAGCTTTTTAAGGATGAGGAACAATACTTTAAAATGATAATCCTGTTCATTGCCCACGGTATAAACCATACCTCCCACATCAGGATAATCTTTTACACGTTGAATAGCTGTGCCTATATCTTGCGTCATATAAACGGCAGTTCCATCGCTTCGCAATACTATTTTTTCATCAAGCCCTTCCGCAGTGAGGTCAATCCAAACACTGCTATCTTCTTTTCGGTAAAAAACACCTTTTTCAAGACCTTCGGCCACGACATCCTTTCCTAAAAGATAGGTATTGCTTTCGTAGTAATAGGAATCAAAATCGACCCCAATATTTTTATAAGTCACTTCAAAACCGGAATATACCCATCCATTCATCATTTCCCAGAGCCCAACAGTTTCCGGATCACCGTTTTCCCATTTTTGGAGCATTAATTGGGCTTCTAACAATAATGGCGCTCTTTTTTTGGCTTCTTCTTCGGTTTTGCCAAAAGACATCAATTCTTTTATCTCTTTTTTATATTCTTTATCAAATTTCACATAATAATTCCCCACGAGTTTGTCGCCTTTAAGTCCAGTAGTTTCTGGGGTTTCCCCTTCGCCAAATTTCTTCCAGGCAAGCATGCTTTTACAAATGTGGATTCCACGGTCATTAACAATCTGTGTTTTATACACTTTTTTTCCCGCTGCCTTTAAAATTTCGGCGACAGCATATCCCAATAATACATTGCGCACATGACCTAAATGCAAAGGTTTGTTTGTATTTGGCGATGCATATTCCACCATCACTGCATTTTCATCGGAAGAAGCTGTTTTAAAACCATAGATAGCATCATCTTTTATGGCTTTGAAAAATTGAAGATAATAAGCATCAGAAATCACGATATTCAGAAACCCTTTTACCACATTAAAACCGGAAACTTCAGGAACCATTGCCAAAAGATAATTTCCTAGGTCTTGTCCAAGTTTTTCCGGATTTACTTTAACCTCACGCAACATGGGAAACGTAACCACGGTTATATCGCCTTCAAAATCCTTGCGCGTGGCTTGAAATTCTATAGCGGTAAGATCCTTTTGATAAAGGGTAAAGAATGCTTCTTTAATTTTGGTTTCCAGTATTTGCTGTACTATCATTGAATGTGTAATTATGCAGTAATTTCAGGGCGCAAAGATAGGGAGAAAAATGTTTACAGATTTTTGTATCTTTAAAACAAAAATGCTTTTAAACGTTTCCTATAACAATCCCGAAATCAAAAGAAAAATAGATAAAGAAATAGGTGTTCCTTTTACTTTGAGGGAACGCATACGACTAAAAGGGATAGGGTCTTCAAAACTTATTATTGCTGAAACGAGTATTCAAATTCACAACCTGCTCATTTTAGACAACAACCGCAATGTATGTAATATTGAAATGCGACCTAAAGGGATAATTGTTGGTTTTAGATCTGTATTAGAGTCTTATGCTTTGGTTATCCCCTATTACAAATTGAACATTTATAAAGGAAAAGCCGAAGAATATTCTATTTACAGGGATAATTATTATATTAAAATAGAGGCTACAGAGAAAAGTACCCATACTTTTATACAAAAGGTACTCCAGCATAGACTGGATAATTTGCCAACACAAATTGAGGATCTGTAACTACAAAATCCCCAATTTATGTACTTTGGCAAACTATGTGCTCTTAAAGTATTATTATTAAAAGCAGAATAATGATAAGAGCACCAACAGAGATATAAATTCCATTTCCGGTAGCTCTTAGCTCTTTATTGATTTCACGTACTTCTTTGCGAAGTTCTTTTCTTTCTGCACGTGATAATTCTGATCTGTCCATTTCCTTGATTTCATCAATGCGGTTAAGCATGGTTTGCACATGTGCAGGAACTTCGGTAGGAGATGGTGCAGGATTTACGGGAGTGCCGTTAGAAGCTAAACCTGAGGCGGGGAATGCAATTAATGACATCAAAACGATCATTACATAATAGACTGATTTTTTCATTTTATTGGTATTTTAGGATTAGTTGAGTGAATGTACTCCATAATAATGACTTGTGTATTTAAAAAAATCTTAAAAAAAACTTTCACTCCCAAAAAGTTAGGTTTATCGCTTGTATTTTGATTAAACATTAAATTTAAGAAGCGTTTTAATATTGAATAAAATTTACACACTTATGGAGGTTTGTAGAGAATAAAAAATGGTAATTTTTTGAAAAACATACTGTTATAGAGGTCTTTTAAAAAATAATCGTATGTTTAGATAATCAATGAGCAATGCAACATGCTTAAACGAACGCTATTTTTTGCAAACAAAGCTTCTATAACTACCAAATTAGAACAGCTTGTTATTAAAACGGAACAGAGGGAAACTACAGTAACTATTGAAGATATAGGCTTTGTTGTTATAGAACATCCTGAAATTTTCATTTCTATCACTTCACTCACTAAGCTTTCTGAAAACAATGTTGCTGTAATTTTCTGTGACCAAAAGCATATGCCCAGTAGCATGCTTTTAAACTTAAACAGTCACCACTTACAACAAGAGATATTTAAAAATCAGATTAATGCCTCTGAGCCATTAAAAAAACAACTGTGGCAACAAACTGTAAAAACAAAAATAAAGCACCAAGGGCAACTGCTCAAAAAGTTAGATCGTTCTCATAAGGTGATGACTTTTCATGAGTCTAAGGTTTTGAGTGGAGATACAGACAACCGTGAAGGGGCAGCAGCAGCACATTACTGGAAAAACCTTTTTGATTTTGAATTTAAACGGGAACGCTATGGAGATTACCCCAATCTATTTTTAAATTACGGATATATCGTTTTAAGAGCTGCAGTTGCAAGAGCACTATCAGGTAGCGGTTTATTGAACACATTGGGGATCCATCATCACAATAAATACAATGCCTTTTGTTTAGCAGATGATATAATGGAACCTTTTAGACCACTGGTGGATGCAAAAGTACTAGATATTATAAAAAACTATAATGAACAGGAATTAACCGTTTCCATAAAATCAGAATTGCTTCAGGTTTTAACCCAGACCGTTTATTTTGAAGATACAAAAAGTCCTTTAATGGTGGGCTTGTCAAGAACGGCCTCTTCATTACAACAATGTTTTACAGGTGTGAGTAGAAAAATAAATTTTCCAGATATATGGAATTAAACGCTTATAGAATTATGTGGTTATTTGTATTTTTTGATTTGCCTACTGAAACCAAAAAAGACCGCAGAAATGCAAGTCAATTTAGAAACAATTTGCTCAAAGATGGTTTTACAATGATGCAGTATTCTGTTTATATGCGACATTGTGCCAGCAGTGAGAGTGCTGATGTTCATGAAAAGCGCATATATAGACTATTACCTCCTTTAGGAAAAGTGAGTATTTTGAGAATTACAGACAAGCAGTTCGGAAACATTATGAATTTTTGGGGACGTGATGAAGTCCCAAAAGAACCCCAGCCCACACAATTAGAGCTTTTTTGAAAACAAAAAATGCTTCAATCAAGGGTATCAAGGCCTTAAAAGAAGCATTTTTTATACACGACATTTTACTTTAAACTTTTGAATATTAGAAGGTAACAGCCCAACTAATATCGTGTTTTCTAATCTTTAATCAAACCACAACAAAAACTAAAGAAATAATGGAAAAAACATAATATCGTGTTTTCTAATCTTTAATCAAACCACAACCCGCTATTTTTAACGCTCAAAAGTTCAGCAAATATCGTGTTTTCTAATCTTTAATCAAACCACAACGGTATGGAATAATTGACTACAATGGTGGATAATATCGTGTTTTCTAATCTTTAATCAAACCACAACCAATATGTTGCAATCACATCAAGTAATCTTAATATCGTGTTTTCTAATCTTTAATCAAACCACAACGAAGAATATGTTTATGACGGGTACTTTCAAAATATCGTGTTTTCTAATCTTTAATCAAACCATGGATATTCCGGAGTAAGCTGACCCCCCTGGGAACACTAAAATTATAGGTGTTTTTTAAAGCAATTTTATCTGCCATTCCGGCGGATGCTGACCCCCCCTAAAATATAAAAGAG
>Ga0209284_10002513_pt1 | contig 24892 bp, 25 predicted proteins | sample FRY03_FD_187211 | JGI IMG/M metagenome (GOLD analysis project Ga0209284, IMG submission 187211) | Freshwater microbial communities from Lake Fryxell liftoff mats and glacier meltwater in Antarctica - FRY-03 (SPAdes) (version 2) | ecosystem: Environmental > Aquatic > Freshwater > Ice > Glacier...
AATTTCACCTTTCTCTTCGATGCTGATGGTTGAATTGGTTTCGCGTTGGATTTCTTGAATGATTTTACCGCCTGGTCCAATTATCGCACCTATAAACTCGCGGTCGATCTTCAACTGGGTAATCCGTACTACTTGCATGCATTTAGTCCAAAGCCAATGAAACGTTTATTCCACAATAACATTTTTGAAAAAAATTTGGATAAGTGTTTTTTTTTTGTTGAGCATTGTTTTAAATCTAAACAACATGAACTACAAAAAACTATTACCAATGCTCGTCTTTTTGGCTCTTGGCCTCAGCTGCTCCAAAGAGAAACAACTTCCATCCAGTCCTGAGTTGATTGAAGTTAAATACAAAATTGAACCTAACAAATTAGGCGAATTCCGTGAGTTGCACATAGCAAGGAAAAACGGGACGCAGCTCAGAGTAGAAAACGAACCCTTAACCGAAGAAACGTTCTTTTTGTATGCAGAGGCGCTCCTAAATAGCATGCTGGTCGACCAGTCGCTTGAAGCCACCAGTACTCAAGAACGCATTATCTCGATGCCTTTTACTGGTGAAGCTTTTAGCCTTAACAGTTTACTCGAATACATAGCCGAAGCTGAAATCGCTATTCAAAATGATATAACTGGGGTAGTTTTTGATCATGACCCACAAGCCACCAAGTTTGTTAGCATCATAGATGTTGATTGGAGTAATGGTGGTGAAATTTATTATATTGTAGCCATAAATCCAGAAATGACGCAGAATCCATTCATTTTTAATATGACCTTAACCTCTAATGCTAATTGTAGCAATTTGGCTTTAACAGGTCATTTTCAAAATCGGGTAATTTGGAATTGGAATAATCTAGCGGGTTATGAATACTCCTATCAACCTGATATGCTCTTCCATCCTATATATGGTACGAACCGTCCAGGTCCAAACGAACCTATACCAAATTCAACGTATACGGATATTCAAAGAGTAACTGTAGATTATGAAGTCCCTTCAGATAGACATTATTATAATGAGGTAAGAGGACTTGAATTATGGCAACGAAGTGTGCCAAATGCAGCACAGCCAGCCCCATGTATGCCAGATACCAAAAATGGAGATGTACGCACTTTAAATATTCATTCTCTTGGAACTTCAATGATAGGTGCCAATCGAAATCCAAATCAATGGCATCAATATGGTAATCCGAATGGTTTGGCAATCATGGGAATTTCTGTGGAAGCAAAAGCTGAATTAAGTGAGAACCTCGCTATTGTAGCGCCTCAAGGCCAATATGAACATTGGCACAAAGTAACATATGTTTATGGTCGTCAAATAATTTATACCGGTGTACCCATTAGCAATGAGTAAAGCATTTTGCATATTATCAGCAGCATTCTTTTTAACACTTGGGGCTCAAAAAATTGAGGCCCAGGTGTTTTATTTTGAAAGCAGGGACGCACAACGCATTATACTAAGAGATTTAATGGTAACTCCTGCAAACGAAATAATTATAAACAGAGGTGGCTTTCAAAACAATGCCATTTTGTTATATAATTCAAACGGTTCTTTGATCAAAAGCGTTTTGCTATCCCAATTTGGTCTTCGTCATTTTGTTAAGGTAAATGCACAATATGTAGGTTTAGCAGAAAGCGCGATTGTGTATAATCCTGATTCCATTTTTTTTTTAGTTTATGACAGCAGTTTAAACTTGCAAGCGACGAACGTCCCTGTCAAAATTAATTGGCCTCGCCGAATCATGGCTGTCACATCCTCAGAAGCTCCGTATTTTAACGATTCCTATGCACTCTTTTCAACTTTTACAGACAGTGCGTTTACCGAAACAAACAAAGTTTATGGTTGGCTTCTACCTAATGCTAGTTTTGATACCTTGTTCGCTCAGTCGAATACCTTCGAGACTAACCAACACAGCATAATCAGAATAACCCAAACTGATATAGGATATGTAGCGCGAAGTACTGTTGAACATGCATTACCTCAAACATGGTCTCCTACAATTAATGTAACCAAAATACTGCATTTAGATTCTAATCTTCAGTTAAAACGTGCCAATAATTTTTTTGCCCATTCGAGCATTCCTAACTATCCAAGAGTTTTAGCCAGCACTGGTGTAACCAATCTAATTGTTAACGAACATAGCGTATATGGTCTATCCGAATATGAAGCACTTGCACCTTTTCCTTCTTCCAATACAGCCATGTCGTTTGCCCTTTACCAATTCGACCACACTTTGAACATAAAAAAGGTAAAACATCAACTTGCTTCACCTGGCAGGTGGGCAGAGACTAGCTTAGGAGGCACAAGAAGTATTACTTTTGATCATACTAAGACGCACATTTATGCCATAGGTAATGATTGTGAACCAGCTGTCAGCTTCAATAATCAAGACAGAACCTGTGCCATAGTAGTAATGAAGTATGATACTGCGATGAATTTAGTTTGGCGCAAAAACATTGAATTACCAAAGATATATTTCCATGCTGATGTAGTAACAACCACTGACGATGGTGGTGTATTGGTTGGCGGAAGTAGGATCGATTCAGCACCTAATGCTAATATCGACTTTATATTTGTGATGAAGCTTGATTCCGCAGGAAATCACAGCGTTTCAGTGAATGAACAACCAAAATCAAACCACCGCGTTTTCCCCAATCCTGCTACGAGTCAATTGCAAATTCAATGGGATCATGGCCTATACACCAAAATGGTAATTTTAAATATGCAAGGCCAAGAAGTAGCTCAGATGCCTGTAGATAACCATAGTAATTTACTACAATTGAATATTGAATCGCTACCACCGGGCCTATATTTGTATCGAATGGAGCATGTTAGTGGTTCCTCAGCAATTCAAGGGAAGTTTGTAAAGCACTAACGGGAACCGGCTCCTTAAGTTGTAAAATCAAAGCCTCGTCAAATTCGAGACCATCTGAATTTACATTTCCCATGTAATCCCGATCCGTTCTTCTCTTACTCCTCAAGGAAGCCTTCAGATTCTTTCTCCAAACTTTGCAAATCCGTAAACTTGCCTGATTTTATCTCCCCTCTGGCTTCATCAATAGCCTGCACATACTCCTCTAAAGACATAGATGTTGAGGCTTGGGTCTCTCCCTTTAACAGGGTATAAATCGCCATTAACTTCTTACTATCCGTAATACCGTCTATGGTTTGGTGCAGCTTTAACTGCAAATCGGCTACTTGCAAGTACTTATCCTTTTCGTAAATATAAAAAATCATTCCAAGTCTTAAGGCTTGCTTTGTAAAACGACCGGTGCTAAATACTCAATACCATAAAATAAAAAAAAGCCACTCGCTTTCACGAATGGCCTTAAAAAAACAGGATAATAAATGCTTAGTTTTCTGAACGCGGCTCGCGGGGAGCACGCTCTTCACGTGGACCACGGTCTTCGCGGGGTCCGCGGTCGCGGTCGCCATCGCGTGGACCACGGCGGTCACCACGGTCGCCACGGTCTTCGCGGCGCGGACGATCAGCTTGCTCCGGCATGCCTTCAGGACGTGGCAAAAGGGCTTTCACAGATAAGCGGAACTTGCCCGTTTTCTGATCTACTTCTACCAGTTTTACGTCCACTTGATCGCCTTCTTTGTAAATGCCGTCCATGGTTTCTATGCGATCCCAGCTTATTTCGCTGATGTGCAACAAACCATCTTTACCCGGCAAAAACTCCACAAAAGCACCAAATGGCATGATTGAACGCACCTTGCCTTTGTAGGTAGCCCCTACATCAGCTTTTGCAGCAATGCCCGAAATACGCTTCACTGCCGCATCCATACCCGCTTTGTCGTTAGTATAAATTTGAACAATGCCAATTTCACCTTTCTCTTCGATGCTGATGGTTGAATTGGTTTCGCGTTGGATTTCTTGAATGATTTTACCGCCTGGTCCAATTATCGCACCTATAAACTCGCGGTCGATCTTCAACTGGGTAATCCGTGGCACGTGTGGACGGTAATCCTCACGGGTTTCGGCAATGGTCTTTTTCATTTCATTGAGGATGTGCGCACGGCCGGCTCCTGCTTGCTTTAAAGCTTGCAAAAGCACTTCGTATGGCAATCCATCAATCTTAATGTCCATTTGACAGCCAGTAATACCTGCTTCGGTACCCGTTAATTTGAAGTCCATGTCGCCCAAGTGATCCTCATCACCCAAGATGTCGCTCAACACTTTGAAGCGCTTTCCGTCGGTAACCAAACCCATGGCGATACCTGAAACAGGCGCCTTGATTTTAACACCGGCATCCATCAGCGCCAAGGTGCCTGCGCACACAGTTGCCATAGAAGATGAACCATTTGATTCCAAAATATCGCTCACTATCCTGATGGTGTAAGGACACTCATCGTGTGGCGGCAATACTTGCTTCAACGAACGCATGGCTAAGTTACCGTGACCAATTTCACGACGGCCAGGGCCGCGGTTTGGACGGGTTTCGCCTGTTGAGAAGCTTGGGAAGTTGTAATGCAGAATGAAGTTATTGTAGCCCGAAAAAAGCGGGTTATCAATCATCTGGTTATCATCTTTTGAACCTAAGGTTACTGATGTTAAGGATTGGGTTTCACCCCGAGTAAATACGGCAGAACCATGGGTGGTCGGCAAATAGCCCACTTCACACCAGATGGGGCGCACTTCGTCGAGTTTACGGCCGTCTAAGCGGCGCTCTTCGTCCAAAATCATGTTGCGCATGGCCTCGTACTCCACGTCGTGGAAATACTTCTTGCTTAAAAACTTATCGAGCTCAGCGCCTTCGCCTTGTGCTTCAATGAAGTCTTTCAATACTTGCTTAAAGCCTTCTGAGCGCTCATTTTTAGAGGCCCCAGATTTAGCTACGGCGTATACTTTGTCGTAGCAAAAAGAATGGATAGCCGCTTGTAAAGCCTCATCTGAACGTTCGTGGTTGTACGTACGCGTAGTAATACCTAATTCAGCACGCATATCAAGCTGTGCTTGACACTGTACTTTGATGGCGGCATGTCCGATGCGAATGGCTTCTGCCAAATCAGCTTCAGAGCACTCTTTCGACTCACCTTCTACCATCATCACGTTATCGATCGTGGCGGCTATCATGATATCCATGTCTGCATCCACCATTTGGCTGATGTTTGGATTGATCACAAACTGGCCATTGATGCGCCCCACACGTACTTCCGAAATCGGGCCGTTGAAAGGCACATCCGACACCATCAAGGCAGCTGAAGCAGCCAAGCCAGCGAGTGCATCCGGATAAATATCTTTATCGGCACTAATCAGGGAAATCTGTACCTGGGTGTCGGCATGATAATTTTCTGGGAACAGGGGGCGCAAGGCGCGGTCGATCAAACGGCAGATCAGAATTTCATAATCTGACAAACGACCTTCACGCTTTAAAAAACCTCCTGGGATTTTACCTGTTGAGGCAAATTTCTCCTGATAATCAACTGTTAACGGCATGAAGTCCACATCTTCTTTGGCTTCACGTGCCGATACCACGGTTGCGAGCAACATGGTGTCGCCCATTCTAACTACTACCGAACCGTCGGCCTGCTTGGCCAATACACCCGTTTCGATGCTTACTTTCCTGCCATCACCTAGGTCGATGGTTCTTACTACAGGATTTGGTTTCATTTTTTTTTCCTCTCTTCTTTAATTGCAGCTTATAAACTAAACAAGGCGAATTGTATAATACAATCGCCTTGCTTTTTATTAAGACCTCGTAAGTTACTTGCGGAGGTTCAATTTTTCGATAATTGCGCGGTAACGCATGATGTCGTTGGTTTGCAAATAAGTAAGCAAATCACGACGCTTTCCAACCATTTTAATCAATGCTTGTTGCGTTGAATAATCTTTGCGGTTTTTTTTCAGGTGGCCAGTCAAATGACTGATGCGCTCAGTGAACTGAGCGATTTGGCTTTCTGGTGACCCAGTGTCTTGCGCACCAGCGCCAAACTTCTTGTAAATCTCTTGTTTTTGAGCGGTATCAAGATGCATCTTATATAATTTTTTCCTTGTTCTTAAACGAGTGTGCAAATGTAGCACATTTATTTTTATTGACAAACTAGTTTTTAAGAAGTCTGAGAATCTGTGCCAATTTTGATTTCAACTGCTTGCGATCTACGATTAAATCCACAAAACCGCTTTCTAACACAAATTCGGCCGACTGAAAACCTTTCGGCAAATCCTTCTTGATGGTTTCTTTGATAACCCGTGGGCCAGCAAAGCCGATCAAGGCATTGGGTTCCGCCAAGTTGAAGTCGCCCAGCATGGCAAACGAAGCCGTTACGCCCCCTGTTGTGGGGTCGGTGAGTAATGAAATATACGGGATTTGCTCTTCGCCAGCTCGCGCTAGCTTGGCCGAGGTTTTGGCCATTTGCATCAGTGAAAAAGCGGCTTCCATCATGCGTGCGCCGCCTGATTTGCTAATTACCATTACGGGACACTTTAATTCTCGCGCTTTGTCGATGGCCCTGGCAATTTTTTCTCCCATTACCGAGCCCATGGAGCCGCCAATGAAGTCAAAATCCATACAAGTCACCACCAGCAGCTCTCCTTCTACCAAACCTTTGGCGGTGCGGATGGCGTCTTTGAGACCGGTTTTAGCTTGGGTAGCCTTCAATCGATCTGCATAGGGCTTGGTATCGGTAAAGTTGAGTGGGTCAGCTGAGCTGAGATTAGCATCTAATTCTTCACACTGCCCTTCGTCAAAAATGATCTCGAAATATTCGGCTGATCCAATCCTGCAATGGTAGTTGCATTGGGAACACACGAACTTATTGGCTTTGAGGTCTTTCGACAACAAAGAGGCTTTGCACGAAGGACATTTGAACCAAAGTCCATCGGGCACATCCAATTTTTCTTCTGTGCTGGTGGTAACACCTGCTGTAGAGCGCTTAAACCAAGCCATTCGTCTATTTTAAGTTTATGCTAAGTCAATTGAATTGTCGAGGTACACATCCTGAATGGTGTTCAGTAAAGCTATACCTTCATTCATAGGGCGCTGGAAAGCTTTCCGACCCAAAATCAAACCGGCACCGCCCGCACGTTTGTTGATAACCGCTGTAGAAACGGCTTCGGCCAAATCGCTGGCACCTTTCGATTCGCCACCGGAGTTAATGAGTGGCGCGCGGCCCATATAATTGTTAATTAGCTGATAACGGGTTAAATCAATGGGGTGCTCGCTGGTAAGCTCTGAATACACCTTGGGGTGCGTTTTGCCATGTTTGGTAGCCAAATAACCACCATTGTTTGTAGGTAATTTTTGTTTGATAATGTCGGCTTGAATGGTAACCCCCAAATGATTGGCTTGTCCTGTTAAGTCGGCCGACGTATGATAATCAACCCCATCTACCTTAAAGGCATTGTTGCGGGTATAACACCAAAGTATCGTCGTCATGCCCAACTCATGTGCCATTTCAAAAGCTTTGGCTACTTCAACGATTTGACGTGGAGACTCTGGCGAGCCAAAATAAATGGTAGCACCTATGGCGGTGGCCCCCATGTTCCACGCATCGCGGATGGTGCCGAACATGATTTGATCGAATTTATTAGGGTAACTCAAAAATTCATTGTGATTTATTTTTACAATGAAAGGTATTTTGTGTGCGTATTTGCGAGCAACAGAGCCCAATACGCCAAAAGTTGATGCTACGGCATTGCAACCAGATTCGATGGCCAGTTTTACAATGTTTTCGCTGTCGAAATAAATCGGATTAGGGGCAAAAGAAGCACCAGCTGCATGTTCAATACCTTGGTCTACTGGCAAAATCGATAAAAATCCGGTTCCACCTAAACGACCGTGATCGAATAAAGCCTGCATGCTGCGCAGGGTAGGGATATTGCGATTTGAATCGGCCCAGATGCGATCTACGAAGTCACTACCTGGTGCGTGGATTATGTTTTTGCTAATGGTTTTCGATTGGTGACCGAGTAAATAATCGGCTTGCGCACCTAAAGCATCCACAATCTTTTGATTTGCCATAATGAGCTGTTATTATTGGGTTAGTTTCGAAAGAGACAAAACTAAGCAAAAATCCAATGTCAGACCGAATTCCAACAGCAGCAAACATCCAAATTGACGAAATAACTAATCCAGAGCAGTTAAAGCTCGTTTTTGAGATCAGACAAAAAGTTTTTGTCGAAGAACAGGCCGTTGATCCCGACGAGGAATACGATGAATTTGAAGACAGTGCGCGTCATTTTTTGCTCAGCACCGGAGGAAAAGCGTGTGCAACGGGCAGATTTAGAGCCACAGACAATGGCTGGAAAATAGAGCGCATGGCTGTTTTAGCGGATATGCGTGGGTTGGGGTATGGTGGAATGGTGCTGCAAAAAATGCTCGGAGAAGTACCCAAGGACGGTCGCCTGGTCTACTTACATGCGCAAGAACATGCCTTGAATTTTTACCAAAGGCATGCTTTTTTAGCTGTAGGTGCGCGTTTTTGGGAGGCAAACATCCCCCATTTTAAATGTGTGTGGCAGCCAATGGCTTAAACCTGGTCGAGCAGCATCACCAACAAAGCGCTGCTTGAGGCCATCAAGGTTAACCGCATGCGCCAACGGTGGGTGCACGGCAGTCCGAAGCGCCGCAACCAAGGGTCCAAGATAGTGCTGCGGTCGTTGCTGAGCATGCGCTCAATGATGGTAACGATGCAGGCGCCCAATACCAATTGACTGATCCATGCGAAGAGAAAGATGGCCATGACGGGCAATCTACTGGCGGGGAGGGCGAAATAAAGCGCAATGAGCAGCCAAAAGCCGCCTTCATGCAACATTTTTACGAAAGCCCCTTTGAAAGTGGCGCTTCCGGGTAAACGCCAGGTAAGCCGCCACAGCCAAACTGCCGTGCGCCTACGTAGGCGGAACCTGTTGGAAAGAAGGGTTTGCATCAAAGATCAAATGAAAAGAATTCTTTCAACTTACACAAGTTTCAGTCCACAAAACGACCAAAAGGCAAGGCTTGTATATAAAATTGTACATATACAATAACCCATACAAACGAAGTATTTGTGCCTCAGCCGATTAAATTAGCTGTATGCAATTAGATGCGGGTTTCGATTGGCGGCAGGTGCCTTTTTTTAGGTTACTACTGGCTTTGCTCTTGGGCTACCAGCTTTCGGCTTGGTGGTGGTGGCCCGACTACCTTTCGATACTCTTGCTTACGTTGTTGATTTTAGCACAATGGCTTTTTGGGAAATCAGCCTATCGTGCTAGTTATCGGTGGCGGTGGTTGCAAGGCAGTATGCTATTTTTAGCAATGACCTTGGCTGCGGGCACGCACAAAGGGCAGCAGCTGCGGGAGCAAAAAGCGGTCGCTGTGGCGGATTTACAAGCCTTTTCAGCTTTAAAAGCTACCGTTACCCAGTATCCCGAAGAAAAGGGAGCCTTTTTAAGGGTGCAGGCAGTGTTGAGCGGAGCGATAGACAGTCTGCGGTTTTTGCCGCTACAGCAGCAAGGCTGTTTACTAAAATTTGATAGCAACGACTTCGCTGCTAAAAAGCTCGCGCCCGGTCAGGAGCTAATTATACCAAGTAATCGGCTGCGTGAGCTCTATGAAAGTCGGAACCCAAAAGTATTCTCCTATAAAAAACTAATGGCCAGCAGGGGCATCTATTTTCAGGTCAAAGTAGCGCCTACTGGCTGGCGGTTGTACAACACTAAAAATCAAGGTGGCTTGATGGGGTTTGCCCTGCGTTTAAAAAAGTTTTCCACCGAAAAGCTGTTCAAATACTTAAAAGGAGCGCAGCAAGCCCCTTTTGCAGCGGCACTTTTGTTGGGCGACCGGAGTGCGCTCGACCAAGACTTGGTGAAGGCCTATGCCAGCAGCGGCGCCATCCATGTGTTGGCGGTGTCGGGACTGCATGTGGGTATTTTTTACATGCTGCTGCGCTGGTTGAGTCTGCATGTATTCAGACTCAAACGCTGGGGCTCTTTGAGTGTGGTTTTGTCGGCGCTTTGGCTGTATGCCTTGGTTACCGGCCTGCCGCCATCGGTGAGTCGCGCGTGCACCATGTTTAGTTTGATTGCCATTTCGAAAGAGCTCAAGCGCGACGCCCTCATTTATAACACCATGTCGGCAGCCGCCTTTGTGCTGCTGTGGCTAAAACCGACTTTTTTAGCGGAAACGGGTTTTCAGCTATCGTTTGCGGCGGTGATTGGCATTGTATATTTGCAGCCCAAGTTGTATAAACTGCTGTATTTTAGGCGCAAATGGCTCGACTGGCTGTGGCAGCTAAGCAGCGTGTCGTTGGCAGCCCAGTTTTTTACGTTCCCCTTGAGTGTTTACTACTTCAACCAATTTCCGAATTACTTTTTACTTTCCAATTTTGTGGTCATTCCCATCGCCGCACCCCTGCTCTTAGGCTGTTTACTACTTTTAGTACTTTCACCCCTGCCCTTTTTGGCTGAAAAATTTGGCTGGTTGTTGGGGAAGGGATTCGATTTGGTAAACATGCTCATTTTGCAAATCGAACAATTGCCAGGAGCTTTAACCGAAGGCATTGTTTGGTCAACCAGTACCTTTTGGCTCAGCTATGCCTTTCTTTTAAGCCTGTGCTGGTGGCTGTGGGGCAAAGAATTACGCTTTCGCTTGGCTGCCATTTGGTTGGGAGCGGCTTTACTGGTGCAGCCCGTCTTCCAAAAAATACAACAACAAAAACAAGTCACTTTTACCCTCTACGATGGTTTTGGCGGCAGCAGTGGCAGTTTCATCAGCGGCAAAAAAGCTTGGTTGTGGGGTACAACGCCCAACATCCCCTTTTCACCCGCCAAAAGTCAACTCATGCATGCGGGTGTTTCACGCTACGACACCCTCACCCTGCAACCGATCCAGCTGCTGTTATGGCAAGGACATCGCATTTTGTGGGTAAAGGGTAAAGTGAGTCCGCAAAGCTGGCCCGCTGCCGATGTGCTTTTACTCAGCAACCAGCCGCCGGTATATTTAGTGGAACGCCAGCTCATAAAATACCGAACAATCCTTCTCGATTCGTCGAATTCACCTTATTATTGTGAAAAGCTAAAAGCAAAAGTGCTGGCTGCTGGTTTACGCTACTTCAGCGTAGCCGAGCAAGGGGCATTGGTATTTACGCCATGGACTATCAATACATCGACTTACAACTTGAACAGCGCATCGGACACATCATCCTCAACCGCCCCGAAAAACGGAATGCCTTCAATTACGAGCTTGTTACCGAGCTAAAGGCAGCTTTTCAAAGTCTGTTCGAAAACGAAGCCTGCAAAATCATCGTACTGCGTGCCAAGGGCGAAGTTTTTAGCGCGGGGGCTGATTTAGGCTATCTGCAGCAGTTGCAAAAAAATACGTACGAAGAAAACCAGGCCGATTCGCGGCATCTGATGGCCTTATACGAAATGATTTATGCGGGTCCGAAAGTAGTGATCAGCCAAGTGGAAGGCCATGCCATTGCTGGAGGTTGTGGCCTCGCCACCGTGAGTGATTTCAGTTTTGCGGTTCCAGCGGCCAATTTTGGATATACTGAAGTGCGCATCGGCTTTATACCGGCCATCGTATCGGTATTTTTGGTACGTAAAATCGGTGAAGGTAATGCCCGGGAGCTCTTGCTAACCGGTGACCTCATCAGTGCCGAAGAAGCGCTGCGTTATGGTTTGATTAGTTTTGTGGTAAATGCCGACGAAATAGCCGATCGGGTGCAGCAATTTGCGCTGGGTTTGGCCAAAAACTGCTCTGGAAGCTCCATAGCCATGACTAAAAGTCTGCTCGCCGAAGTGCAAGGCCTTCCCCATCAAGCCGCCTTGGCCTTGGCCGCCGATCGCAATGCGCAAGCCCGTGCTACTGACGATTGTCATCAAGGCATTCTATCCTTCCTAAACAAAGAAAAAATCAAATGGTAAAGCACTTCCTTTTTATACTCACCCTGATTGGCGTGGTAGCTTGCGGCCAGCAGCAAGAATCAGAAAGCACCACTGCTGCTGAAACGCCCGCCGCCGAGGTGACTGCAGACAACCGCCCCTTGGAGCAGCAGGTAAACGATACCTCTCGTTATTTTGCGGGACAAGCTTTTAGCGCGTTAAATGCCGTATTGATGCAAAAAATCAAAGAAGTTGGTCCGGACGGCGCCGTGCTTTTTTGCAACGAGCGTGCCCTTCCCCTCACCGATTCGGTGGCCCAACAGCATGGCATCAACATTCAACGGCTTGCGTATCGCAACCGCAATCCCTCAAACGCAACCACCAACGAAGAGCGTAATATATTGGTAGGGTGGGAAGAATCGCTTAAGAAAAACCAGGCATTAACGCCCAAAATCGTGCAAAATGGCGAGCAAATCGACTGGTACGGCGCCATCACAATTGCGCATCCGAGGTGTTTAGATTGCCATGGACTCTTACAGGAAGGCGATATCCTCAACGAAACGCTGCAGCAGATTAAAAAGCACTATCCAAATGATAAAGCCGTGAACTTTGAGCTTGGCGATGTGCGGGGTATGTGGAAAATCAGTTACCCACGTGGTTTTTTCGAAAAAGGGGCTTAGTCGCTCTTAAAAAACCGACTTCAACATAGGAATGGCGCCATTGGCAATAAACTGAATGCCAATTGCCAATACAATAAAGCCCATCATACGCGACATGGCGCTGATGCCTGATTCGCCCAAAAAGCTTACGAGCCGTGGGGAAACGCGTAAAATCAGATAGGTGACCAGTGCCATGGTCAGCACCGCGGCAATCACCAGCAGGTAATCCCAAATAACGGTGAGCTCCAGCGCCAAGCTGATGAGCAGGGAAATGGAGCCTGGTCCCGACAACATCGGCATGGCCAAAGGCGAAAAACTGATGTCGTTTTTAAGCAGCGCCTCTTCTTTCACCTTTTTATTGATGGCCCGGCCTTTCGAATATTCCGACCTAGAGCGCAGCAGGTCGATACCAGATTTACTGATGATAATACCACCTGCGATGCGGAGGCCTTCGATGCTGATGCCGAAAAAATCGAGGATATAGGTGCCAATCAGGAAAAAGACAATCAGGATACAGGCCAAATAAATGGCCGCTTTGCGGACTTGTACTTCGCGCCAGGCAGGACTATCGTTGGCGGTAAGTGCCAAAACAACGGGCATGGCACCGAGTGGATTGACGACCGAAAATAAAGCACTAAAAGTGGCGATGAATAGTCCCATATTGGCGACAAAGGTACCGATTATTATCCGCACGGCTGCTTTGCGAAATGATTAAGATGAAGTAAAGGATATACTAAACACTGGGTTTGGCTTTGAAAAATGGCCAAAAATCCTTATTTTGGTCAATATCACCTAAAAACACGTTTTGCAATCATCAAAAAGCAGTCCAGCCGAATCTACCTTCAGTTCCTATCGCAGGCAACTGCATCAACAGCCCGAAGTATCGGGAAAAGAAACCAACACTGCAGCCTTGGTACAGCATTGGTTGGAGGCTTATAAGCCCGATAAAATCATTCAAAACATTGGCGGCGCCGGCTTTTGCGCTATTTTCGATAGCCGGGTAGCCGGTCCCACCCTCCTATTTCGTGCCGAGCTCGACGCCTTGCCCATTGCTGAAAAGAGTACGTTAGCCTATGCTTCTCAGACGCTTGGTGTGAGTCATACGTGCGGGCACGACGGCCACATGGCCATTTTATTAGCACTTGCTGCCAAAATACATTCCCAACCACCGATTCGTGGCAGGGTCATTCTTCTATTTCAACCAGCGGAAGAAATCGGCGCTGGCGCTGCCTTGGTACTGGCCGATGCGCGCTTCACGGATTTGCAACCCGATATGGTTTTTGCCCTTCACAACCTCCCTGGTTATGACTTGGGTGAAATTTTGCTGCGGGACGGGGTTTTTGCGGCAGCTTCGGTGGGACTCCTCATCGAGTTAAAAGGTAAAACCTCGCATGCTGGATACCCGGAACAGGGCATCAATCCTTCCCTGGCCCTTTCCCAATTGCTCAAAACACTACCGCAACTACCGGAGCAGCTTGGTGATGCCTTTGGTTTGCTAACCATAGTTGGCTGCGAGCTCGGCGAGCGTAACTTCGGTATTTCAGCCGGGGACGCCAGTTTGGCCTGCACCCTGCGTGCCTTTGAACAGCAGCCTTTTGAAAAACTGCAGCAGGCGGCGCTTGCTTTGGTTGAGCAAACGGCGGCTGAGCACCATCTCGACTGCTCCATTAGCTGGCATGAAGGGTTTGCAGCGGTACAAAACGACTCCAGCTGCAACCAACGGGTAAGCACATCAGCCGAAAAACTGCAGTTCACTGTAAAGCACACAGCAGCGCCCTTTCGTTGGAGCGAAGATTTTGGCTTGTTTACGCAAAAATACCCTGGTAGTTTGTTTGGTATTGGCGCAGGAAAGGATTGCGCGGCCTTGCACCATCCCGACTATGACTTCCCGGATGCCTTGATAGCAAGCGGCAGCCAGCTCTTTTTTGAAATCATACGGGAGGAATTAGGATGAATCAGGCACCCTTTTCAACCTCTAGTATTCAAATCAGCAAAGCTGCTATCCGCAGTAACATCCATTTTTTACGCAAAACCATTGGCAATAAGGTGTGTTTGTCGAGCGTGGTGAAAGGCAACGCCTACGGCCATGGCATTAGCACTTTTGTGCCTTTGGCCGAAGCGGCTGGCGTGACGCACTTCAGCGTTTTTTCAGATGAAGAAGCTTGGCAGGTGCAGCAAGTTTGCCTGCCAAACACCGAAATCATGATCATGGGACAGCTGAGCGATGCAGGTTTAGATTGGGCCATTCGAACCGGCGTGAGTTTTTTTGTTTTCGACTTTCCCAGACTCGAAAAAACCATCGCCAAAGCACGCGAGATTGGCAAGCCCGCCCTTATTCACATCGAAATTGAAACGGGCATGAACCGCACAGGCTTTCAAATAAAAGCACTCGGGGCCTTGATCGCTCTTTTAAAGCAAAACAAAGCACATTTGGTGCTAGAAGGGCTTTGCACCCATTTTGCTGGAGCTGAAAGCACTTCCAATTTTGTACGTGTAAAGCAGCAAATTGAGCAATTTAAGCTTGCACAGGCCCAATTCCGGCAAGCCAGACTGAAGGTGCGGCGCCACCATACCGCTTGTTCGGCAGCGGCTTTGATGTACCCCGAAACACGTATGGACATGGTGCGCATCGGCATTTTGCAATATGGCTTTTGGCCGAGTCCTGAGGTAAAATTGCGCTTTCTTGGTCGGTTAGACTATGCCAAAACCAAACCAGACCCCTTAAAACGCTGCATACGATGGACCAGTGAGGTTATGAGCATGCAGGAGGTGGCGGCCGGACAGTTTATCGGCTACGGCACCCACTATTTGGCACAAAAAAAGATGAAGGTAGCCGCCATTCCTGTGGGTTACAGTCAGGGGTATGCGCGTTCACTGAGCAATCAAGGCAAGGTGCTGGTTGGCAAATCGGAAGCTTCTGTGATTGGTGTGGTGAACATGAGTTTGATGTTGGTGGACGTAACTGCCATCAAGCAAGTGCAGATTGGCGACGAAGTGGTGTTGATTGGTAAAAATGGCCACAAAGCAATTACCGTGGCCTCCTTTGGCGAGCTCAGTCACCAACTTAATTACGAACTACTGACAAGAATGCCACTTAACATTGAGCGTAAGGCTGTTTCTTGATTATAAAGCGTGCGGGAAACCGGACTGGAAGCTAGCAAGCCGACCATCAGCCCTTTTTAAGCGCTAAAAAACCAAACGCAGCAACAAATTCGGATCAGGACAATTTCCCAACCATATTTCAGCCTCAGAGGGTGCACAAACACCCGGAAAATCTCCCTTTCTACCTTGCAAGTCCCTAATAATTTGAAAATGCAAGTGCGGTGGCCAGTGCACATTTTCTTGCCAAGCGCCCAAATTTCCGAGTGTTTGTCCTGCTTGGACGGCTGCACCAACTTTCAAATTCTGAATAGTCGGTAAACTTAAATGTCCGTACAACGTATAAAAAAACTGCTCAGCAAATTGGTGCTCCAAGATGATGGTTGGACCGTAATCGCCTGAGGCGGCGTTGTTGGCAAAGCTGTGAATTTTACCACTGAGTGGCGCAAAAACGGCGGTTCCAGCTGGCGCCCACAAATCGATGCCCAAGTGCAAGGAACGGGCTTCTTGGCCAGAAAAAACTTCACTTTTGCGGTAAATGATCCGGTCTTCAGCATAGGCGCCAACGCCCAAAGTGGCCCCTGCCTGCGCCATACTTTCACTGATGTAATCGCAAAACGCCTGTTCGGAATGTAATAAAGCTGGGGTCAACGCCTTGTTAGCAGCTGTAAAATCGAATAAATGGGACTTAGCGCTTTGAAACTGTGTAGGCAGCACAACATGCGCAGGTAACTGGACTAAAAAATCTTCAAAATTGGGCAACATGCTTGTGAAATGGCTTCAAACTTACCCCCTAGTAGCTAAAAAGCCAAGTTTATTGTGCGCCAGAAGCGGCACATTCACCTTTGTAGCGGCTTGGACAAGTGCCACAATCCACACCTTTGGCTGCCAAAAGCGGATTATGACTTGCGCAGGTTCCTCGAAACTCACCCTTTTTCAGAAACAGCATGCGAATGGATAAACCTGCAAATCCGAGCGCTAAAAAAACAAAAGTAAGGAGGAGTACGGGTAACATAATTGAAATTTGAGTACAAAGATACAACGCTCAACGGGGATGAAGGTTCCCTAAATAGAAGAAATCGGCTTAGGGTTGTTTCACGATTTTGGTGAGTCCAGGCGAAATATATTCCTGCATGGCACCGGTGGAATCGTTGTATAAAAACACAGCTTCGAGCTCCTCGCTGGCTTCCACCAAGGTGCGTGCAGCTTCAAATCCCATCACCATAAAGGCGGTGGCGTAACCATCAGCGGTCATGCAGTCGTTGGCAATAACGGTAGTGCTCAATAAATTGCTTTCGCTGGGGTAGCCTGTTTTAGGGTGGATGGTGTGCGCATACTTCTGACCGTCTTTTGTGTAGAAATTACGGTAGTTACCCGAGGTGGCCATACTTTTATTTTCGAGCGGGATGGTCATTTGGAGCTCGCGTTGCTGGCCTAACTGATCGTCTATGGGCTTCTCGATGCCTGCAATCCAGTTAAAACCAGGTGCTTTTTCACCCGCTGCTCGCAGTTCACCGCCTATTTCCACGATGTAGTTTTGCACGCCAACACTTTCGAGGTAAAGGGCTACCGCATCTACGCCATATCCTTTGGCGATGGCGCTAAAATCGAGGACAATGTTCGGGTGGGACTTAAAAATGGTGTCGTTTTCGAGTTTCACCTTGTCGAAACCCACAAACTGAAGCAGGGAATCGATGCCAGCACTGTCGGTGTTGCCTTGCATTTTTTGGAAGCCGAAGCCCCAAGCGTTTACCAAAGGCCCCACGGTAGGGTCGAAGGCGCCTTGCGAAAGCTGCCAAATTTCGAAGGACTTCCTAAAATTGACCTGTACCATGTTATCGGCCCAAGCTTTGTTTTGAGCTTGGTTGATAAGGGAGATGTTGGAGGTTGGGATATAAGTAGAGAGGGCTGCATTAACGACCAACAGCAGGCTGTCGACTCCTGCTTGCAAACCAGCGCGCGCTTCGCCAGCATAAACGATGTTGTAAGTAGTGCCCATGGTAGCTCCCGAAAATTTGTGCAACTGCTCTTTAGGGGTGCTGCAGGCCGCGGAAAACACCGCCAAGAGGATGAAAAGTCGTTTCATTGTGCAAAATTAATTCAAATTTCGATTCTAAATGCTTATTTTAGAAGTCTTATGAAGTACTTAGAGGATGCCATTGCGTTTTTGAGTTACCCCCTGATCAGCACCAAAGTTGGCACCATTACTTTGTTGTGGATATTGACCTTCGTCTCTATCATTTTAGGCACTTATGTCATGTCGGTTATCGTTCGGCGACTATTGCACAGCAAGGTTTTCCCAAATTACAACATCGATTATGGCACCCGCAGTGCCTATTCCAGGATTTTGCATTACGCCCTTATGACTATCGGCGTGTTTACTGCTTTGAATGTAATGGGCGTTAATTTAACGGTGTTGTTTGCTGGTGGTGCAGTGTTACTAGTGGGTATTGGCTTCGGTCTTCAAAACATTGCTAACAATTTCATCAGTGGTGTCGTCCTTTTATTCGAAAGACCTATCAAAGTGGGAGATTACATAGAAGTGGATGGTGTTTTGGGAACCGTTCAAAGCATTTCGGGGCGCAGTTCTAAAATCATTTCGAACAATCAGATAGTGATCATCGTGCCCAACTCCACTTTTCTCGAAAAAAACGTGGTCAATTGGAGTTACACGCAATCCACGCGCATTGATATTCCGATTGGTGTAAAATATGGCACTGATTTGCAACTGGCCAAAAAGGTATTGATAGATTTGGCAGTGCACCCTAAGATATTGCCGGAACCCGCTCCGTATGTGTTTTGTGAGTCGTTTGGGGATAGCTCCATTGATATGGTACTCACCGTATGGATCCATGACCAAGCCATCCACCGAAAGATCAAAAGCGATTTAAATTACGCCATCGATTTGGCTTTTAAGCAGCATAAAATCGAAATCCCGTTCCCTCAGCGCGACTTATATATCAAAAGCGCACCTTCAAACCTGATGGCCGGGGACTCAATTTAGGCGTGGATTTTCTGGGTAATTGGCCATCAGCTTAAATTGCTGCCCCATTTTACTGAGTACCTCCTTCCAGAGGTCCGAATCGGGTTCTTGCATCACCATAGAAGAATCCGCTGGCGACAAAATCCAAGCCTTTTCGTCCATTTCTCTATCGAGCTGCGCGACCGACCAGCCAGAGTAGCCAATGAAAAAACGGATATCGTCCAGACTCATAAGCTGGTTGGCCACCAGTTCTTTGATGATTTCAAAATTGCCACCCCAGTTTAAACCCGGCAAAACCGCTTTGCTGCCAGGGATGTTGTGGTGCGAAAGATGGACGTAATGGAGGGTATTTTGCTCAACGGGACCGCCTATAAAAAGTGGTGCTGGGAATTCAGGGAAGTCCTCCAGCACATCGTTTAACACCAAATTTGTTTTGCGATTGAGCACAAATCCGATGCTGCCATCTTCGTCGTGCTCGGTTAGTAGCACCACAGTACGTTTAAAGTTGGGGTCAGGCAAAAAAGGCTCTGAGACCAAAAAAATACCTTTCTCAAGTGTCGGCTTTTGCATAATCTAAGGTAGTTTAAGTTCGTCAACCGCTTCTTATGAAATCAAAAAAAAGGTTGCGAATAAAAAACGAAAGAACGGCCTCAGTGGTTCTTTAGTCTATCAAAAAGGACGTATTTTTACATAAACATAACAAAATCGGCATGGCTGACATCAAACAAACCGTACGTGACATCCGCAAGGACTATACCCAAGAATCGTTGGACGAAAGTGCTGTATCGAAAAGCCCTTTTGATCAGTTCGAATTGTGGATGGAAGAGGCCGTTGCTGCCAAAGTGCACGAAGCCAACGCGATGCACTTGGCCACGGTGGATATGGACGGCAAACCGAGTGGTCGCGTCGTACTGTTGCGAGGCTTAGACGCGCGTGGATTTGTGTTTTTCACCAATTACGAGAGCAAAAAAGGCAGGCAGTTGGCGGAGAATCCATTTGTAGCGCTCACTTTTTTTTGGCCAGAGTTAGAGCGACAGTTACGTGTGGAGGGCAAGATTGAAAAAATCACTGGGGAAGAGAGCGACGCATATTTTTACAGCCGTCCGCGTGGCAGCCGTTTAGGCGCTTGGGCGAGTCCTCAGAGTTCAGTTATACAGTCGCGCGAGGAAATTGACCGGCTCACAGCGGTTTTAGAAGCCAAATACCCGAGCGACTCCCCTATTCCTCGGCCTGAATATTGGGGCGGCTATCGCGTGATTCCTGAACTCATCGAATTTTGGCAGGGCCGTGCATCGCGTTTGCACGACCGTTTACAGTACAAGCAGCAGTCGAAAGGCTGGATGATTGAGCGCTTGGCACCTTGAGGAGGCCTTTTCAATTCAAGCAATTTTCGCTCGACGACAGCGGTGCAGCCATGAAGTTGGGCACCGATGCCGTGCTTTTAGGTTGTTTGGCTGATCATCCGCATCCCACTCACATCTTAGATATTGGCACCGGTAGCGGCGTTATTGCCCTCCAGCTGGCGCAACGTTTTGAAAATGCCCAAGTAATGGGTTTAGAGATTGAAACAGATGCTGCCCATCAAGCGCAACTCAATTTCAAAAACAGTCCTTGGGCCGATCGGCTCAGCTTGACGCAAGCAGACGTTACCACTTGGCAGTCTGAGCTCTCTTTTGATCTAATTTGTTGCAATCCCCCCTATTACGAAAATGGATTTCCTATTGCTGACGACCAAAGGCGCTTGGTCAGGAGTAACGAGCTACTTAGTTTTGAGCAATTGGCATTGAGCGTTGCTCGTTTGTTGCGTGCCGACGGTAGTTTTTGGGTTATCCTACCCACTGCCGGCATGCAAAAACTGTGCGGTTGGATGGCCCTATCTGGTCTTTATTTACAAGAAATCACCTTCATCTACCCAAAAATAAACAAAGCCTGCAATCGGCAAATTGCTGCTTTTAGGGCGCTTTCGCCTGAGGCTATTGAAGAACACACTGTATGTATTCGGTCGGAAGACAACAGTTACACGGATACTTACAAAGCCTTAACCGCGGCTTTTTATTTACAGCTGAAGTAGTGGCTCAAATTGACTCCTGCGGTTCGCTGTCATCTTTTAAAACATCGGCTTTTGGGGTATGCCCCATTTTAGACACCCGGTAGCTCAAGTACAGCAAAAACAAGCTCAGCAAAATGGTATAAAAGCCTACCATGTAGTTCACCGCCGTGCTTTTGAGCGGGTTAAAGAATATAAAAGCACTAAATGCCATACTCAAAGAACCGTTGATGATGATGAGGACCCTGCCTGTTCCACTGGATTTGAGTCCAATTAAAACGATAGCCAGCCCCATAAACAAAGCCCAACCGCCGATGATCAAAAGAAAAATATTCGCTGCGAAGGCGGTATTAAACAAGCAATAATAAGCTATTACTGCATCCATAACAGTGAAAAAAATAAACGGCCACCAAACTAACTTCCTGCGAAACGACTGCCATCCTACAAAGCCAAAAAGCAAAGCCATGCTTACCGACAAAAAGCCGAGATACAAAACCAAGGTTTCGGTCGACATGTTTGGTGCCGTGAGTGCTATGACTCCAAAAATTAATAAAAAAAGTCCTCGGAGTGCCAAAGACCACCAATAACGGGCAAATAATGAGCGCATAACGTTTCGTAAGTTTAAATTATGAGATAAAAAGTTAAAACTTAAACTGGATAATGGAAATAAAGGTCGGTAGGAATAAACCGAGAATTATATTTAGTTTGGCATTAACAAGATAATTCATCTAAATTAGATATCAATTAGAGCGTTTCGAGTTTAATTTTTTTTCATGTACTCAATTGCGGTTGTTGATGATCATCTCATTTTGCTTGATGGCTTGAAATGGGTAATTAGTCAATATGATTTTATCACAAATGTTTCTGCCTTTTCGAGTGCAGAGCAGCTCCTTAAAGTTTTAGACGCTGGGGAGCAATTCGACGCCATTGTAACAGACCTGCAAATGCCGGGCACTAATGGACACGAGCTTATTACCCATTTAAATCAGCACTATCCTGGTTTAAAAATACTGGTCATGACCATGTTCGACAGTCCGTTTGTCATCCGCAAAGTCATGCAAAGCAATGCCAACGGTTTTTTCATCAAGCAAGGCGACCAATTAAAATTAGAGGAGGCTCTTTTAGCCGTTCTGGGGGGTGGCAGCTATTGGCCTAAGGAAATGTAGGAAATAGAGCAGATAAACGCCTTAGGTCAGATCAAATTAACCAAGCGTGAGACTGAGATTGTCAGTTTAATTGCCCACGAGCTAAGTACCAAAACGATTGCACTGCAATTGTTTATCAGTGAAGACACCGTACTTACGCACCGTAAAAACATCATGAGCAAACTAGGCATCCACAGCAGTGCTGGCTTGGTTGCATTTGCAATCAAAAACAATTTGATGTAAGATGAAGGCCTTCAGTATTATGCTATGGGTACTTTTAGTACCTGTTCAGCTACTTGCAGCATCGGACACTTTATGGATACAAGCTGATTTTAAAGCGAGCACGGTACCGCCGCCGATGCAGGTATTTACGGATGTGAGCTTTAGTGCTACGCCTGCATTCATCAACGATATTATGACCCTAAAAGGTTTAAGTTTGCGCAGCGACCTGGTCAATTTTGGGTACATGAACGCATCCTTTTGGTTCAAGCTCCTACTTTACAACCCTACATCCAGGGAGCTGGATCTCATTGTTAGTTTAGACAACAGCAATATAGATTCTGTTACCTTTTATGTAGTTAAGCAGGACAAAATCAGCTCGATAGGAAAAGCTGGCGATCATTTTAGGCACAAGGACTGGGTGTTAAGTAGTAGGCAACCTGCGGTATCCCTCAAGTTGCCTGCTGGCGAAACGTATACAGTGCTCATCAATGCACGAAACTCGCATGCGGGCAATATGATTTTACCGGTAAAGGTGTGGAATCAAAACTATTTCAATAACTACCAGCAAGGCTACCATTTGATTTGGGGGGTATATTTTGGGTTTTTACTTATTAACATTGCGCTCGCTTTTTCGGGGATCTTTTTATTACGGGAACGCATTTTTTTATGGTACGGTTTATTTCTTGGGGCTTTTCTACTTTATTCTGGTTTTTCATTCGGCTTTATGTACCAGTACTTCACTGGCGAATACCCCAGGAGTAACGATTACTTGCGGGCTCTCGCTGTGATTTTCGTGAGTGGATTTATGTTCAAGTTTTCACAATCTTTTTTACGTACCAAAGTCTTAAATCCAATTTTACATTTGCTCATCAATGTGTGCTTGGCCATTCAAATCAGCTTGCTAGTTGGTTCCTTATTTATTTTCGATTTTTTAAGGGTGCATTTCAATGGCATCTTCCCTTGGTTTTTAGTTCTGGTACTCACTGGCTATGTGTTTATCATAATTGCAGCCTTCAGTAACCTCAAAAAAATACCTTTAAGGTCAAAATCTTTTTTACTTGCCTATGGTGTTTCATTATTAGGTGGAAGTGTGCTTATACTTACCGATTTAGACGTTTTACCTTATAACAACCTCACTTTATACAGCGTATGGGTGGGCAGCATTATAGAGATTTTGATTTTTACAGGCATTATGTCCGTTGAATTCAAGTTGGTAGGTAATCAAAAAATTCGGTTAGAGCAGCAGGTGGCTGAAGAGCAAACCAAACGTTTAACTGAATTCTTTCGAGGTCAAGAAAAGGAGCGGGAGCGCATTGCCAAAGATTTGCATGACAATGTAGCTGGAAGTTTAGTTGGTGCCCGTTTTTTGATGCCGTTGCCCTTTAGGCTCATCGGTAAATTAGATGCGAAAGAGCTCCTCGCCTACAAGCGTGCGTTGCTGACATTAGATCGCAGCATTAGAGATGTTCGTAATCTTTCACACAATTTACAGCCTCCAGCCATTGATTCGCTTTCTTTGGAGTATGAGCTCGAACGGTTGCTAGCCGATCATCAATTCATGGCGCCTAAAACCTTGTTTCATTTGAGTTATAAAATTGATACAACGCTGCTCAATCATGATGTGGCTGTAGCGCTCTTCCGTATTAGCCAGGAGTGTTTGCTTAACATTTTCAAACATGCCTTTGCCTCTTCTGTGCACCTCATGATTGAATCCGCAGAACGAAACATCACCATATATGTGACCGACAACGGCCGCGGTTTTGATCAATCAGAAGTTGGGGACGGCGTAGGCTTACAAAACATACGGAGCAGATTGGCTTTCACTAAAAATTTGAAAACTCAAATTGACACTTCCCCTGATCAAGGCACGCACATTAGCATCAGTTTTGAGGTCTAAAATGAACGATAAAAGCCTCCCAATGCCACCAAATTTCTTTTGGTGTGATTCCGCTGGGATTCCCCGGTGCGCCTTTGGCTGTCGGGATAAACTTCTCATCCCAGCGGAAGCTCGGCAACTTGAAGGGCTTTTTTGCAGAAAAAGAGGTCTAAAATGAACGATGAAAGCCTCCCAATGCCACCAAATTTCTGTTGGTGTGATTCCGCTGGGATTTCCCGATGCGCCTTTGGCTGTCGGGATAAACTTCTCATCCCAGCGGAAGCTCGGCAACTTGAAGGGCTTTTTTGCACAAAAGAGGTCTAAAATGAACGATGAAAGCCTCCCAATGCCACCAAATTTCTTTTGGTGTGATTCCGCTGGGATTCCCCGGTGCGCCTTTGGCTGTCGGGATAAACTTCTCATCCCAGCGGAAGCTCGGCAACTTGAAGGGCTTTTTTGCAAAAAAAGAGGTCTAAAATGAACGATGAAAGCCTCCCAATGCCACCAAATTTCTGTTGGTGTGATTCCGCTGGGATTCCCCGATGCGCCTTTGGCTGTCGGGATAAACTTCTCACCCCAGCGGAAGCTTGGTAACTTGAAGGACTTTTTTGCAAAAAAAAAGCATTACCGGCGAGGTAATGCTTTTGGTGTGATTCCGCTGGGATTCCCCGATGCGCCTTTGGCTGTCGGGATAAACTTCTCACCCCAGCGGAAGCTTGGCAACTTGAAGGACTTTTTTGCAAAAAAAAAGCATTACCGGCGGGGTAATGCTTTTGGTGTGATTCCGCTGGGATTCCCCGATCCGCCTTTGGCTGTCGGGATAAACTGCTCATCCCAGCGGAAGCTTGGTAACTTGAAGGACTTTTTTGCACAAAAAGAGGTCTAAAATGAACGATGAAAGCCTCCCAATGCCACCAAATTTCTTTTGGTGTGATTCCGCTGGGATTCCCCGGTGCGCCTTTGGCTGTCGGGATAAACTTCTCATCCCAGCGGAAGCTTGGCAACTTGAAGGGCTTTTTTGCAAAAAAAAAGCATTACCGGCGAGGTAATGCTTTTG
>Ga0209284_10002519_pt1 | contig 24847 bp, 27 predicted proteins | sample FRY03_FD_187211 | JGI IMG/M metagenome (GOLD analysis project Ga0209284, IMG submission 187211) | Freshwater microbial communities from Lake Fryxell liftoff mats and glacier meltwater in Antarctica - FRY-03 (SPAdes) (version 2) | ecosystem: Environmental > Aquatic > Freshwater > Ice > Glacier...
TTGATCTTACCAAACCTATCTATCAAGCAACTGCTGCGTATGGGCATTTTGGAAGAGATATGTTTACGTGGGAGAAAGTTGATAGCAAAAGTATTTTTGCTGGATTATAGTATCTTTTTTGGATCTAGATTAAGGAGAGAAAAAAGTGTTTCTTCAGGGAATATTTTCTTTAAATATTGAGATACACTGTCCAGTCATTCCCAATTCGCTCAAGAGAAGTTTTTCCTTACATACTCAAATTTTGTTGATCAAGATTTAGCCTTTCCTATTTTTTTTACTGCAGAAAAGTGAAAATATAAATCATCTTTATCATTAATTACATAAGAAGATCCTACTACAATAGTATTATCTACAAACCCATCATGTATAATAGCTTCTACTTCCGTGGTTTCCAAATTGACTTTATGAATAGTAAAAAAATTCCTCAATTCATCGGGTTCATGAAACATGCGGCTTTCTATATTTCGTTGCGTTAAACCCTGTTTTGCTGTATATTTTCTCAATACATCAATCATTGTAGGATGATAACTATTTTTTAAGGCTGCTTTGATAATCTCCTCATACTCATCAAAGATATAATCTAGAAGTCACTCATTAAATCCTACTTGTTTTCACTGCTGAAGAAGTTGCACTAATTCAGATTTTCTTGTAATAGATGAATCTGCAACAATCTCCTCTAGAAAAGTAGGATCAGTATTTTGTTGTAAGATGCTGCGAGCGAGTTGCATAAAAAATTTATGAGGTTAAATCGTTCTCATTTAAATCAAACATTTGGAATATCGTTCTTTGATAAGCTCTATTCTCAAGTATATTTAATATAAGATCTTTTTGCACTATATGTTTTTTCCAAGCAGAGATAAAATTTGTTAGATCAAAAATATCATCATACTGATTAGAAATATAATCACTTTCGCTATAATCCTCATCTGGTTCATCATCCACTTCAATTTCTAGTTCTTTTTTTCATACAAAAAGCTCACATATAAGATGTTTTGTTTCAAAATCAATGTATGTTTTTACTACAAAAACATCTTGTTTGTATTCTGGAGGAAATCACTGATAAGACATCTTATCAAATGCTTTTTTGAAACACTGAAAAAAATAAAACACGTCTCCATGTGTTTGCAATTGTGTAAGGTTTTCCATAAGATGTAATATAGCATAAGGCAAGTCTTCTTGTTCATAATCATCGAAACTAAGGTATAAATTTTCTGGAGGAAATTTAGCTAAATAATCACAAATAGCATCAAAATTTTCTGTTGTATATGTTGTTTCTTCTTTACTAAGGATATCTAACAAACTCAATATTTCAGGAGATGTCTTTAAATACTCTAATGCACCCTTATTCCCATCCCCTGCTGTACTAAGTATATCAAAAAGATTGCTATCTGTTACCTTTATTCAATTCTCATGCAAGAGCCCTTCTTTCAAGACCATACCAGCAAATTTCTTGTCTATTTTTAAAGCATTATTTCAAGCCATTGGATAGATTGACAATAAAATACCATCATATTACATATGTCAACCTCTTTTACAATACTATTGTATATTATACAAGCTTTTTGTATTTTTTGCTACACTCTCTTGAAGTTTTTGTTGATCAATATCGAGAATAGTCGCAACATACTCGTAAATATACACAACGTTTGCGGGTTCATTGGTCTTTCCTCTCATCTGCTGTGGAGCGAGATAGGGTGCATCTGTTTCCAAGACAATGCTTTCTGAACAAGTCACATACAAAGAATCTCTCAACAGCTGAGCCTTAGGATAACTTATATTCCCACAAAATCCTATCCAGAGCTGTGGGAAATAGTCCTGCAGTATTTTTATCTCATCGGGTCCATATCCTCGACAGTGAAAATATATTTTCTCGTTTTTATAGTTTTTGATAACATCCCAAGTCGATGCAAAATCATCACGAGAATGGATAACAATAGGTAATTGCAATTCTTTTGCCAAGTCACACTGCTGAGCAAAGAGCTCTTTTTGGAGTTCAATATATGGATCACCATCATAGTGTGTATCGATACCACACTCGCCTATTGCGACTATATGTTCTGGGTATTGAGCATATAAATTCTTGAGTGATTGTATGGCTTGTTGAATAGACTGTCACTTCGAGGAACGAGAAGTATAAGTAGTATTAAATTCAATATCTCCTATACTTCTCACGCTGCTTTGCGGGTTCGAAGTGACAATGTCAGAAAAACATACTTCACTCGGATGATAGCCAATCGTTGCTTTGACTCGTGTAGAGGGAAAATCTTGTGCAGCTTGGATAGCAATATCGATCGCTTTTTGACTCCAAGCATGATCGACACCGACATTAACCAATCACACACCTCCTGCATCGATGAAATGCTGCAAATATGTCGGTCGTTGTGCAAACAGTGTATCATCATTCAAATGTGTATGTGCGTCGTAGTACATGACAAATAGAGAGCTATAAACCCATAGACTCTATTGATAACACAAAACAAATCAATAGACTCGTTGCTACAAACAAAAACTAAACGCATGAAAAATCAATCAACAGAAGAATTGAAATCATGGTTGGTTATTTCTATTGTGATCTATCTCATCGGATGGATTGCATATGGACTCATGTTCTTTCTTGCATATCTCGACATCAAATGGATATTTTCTCATGACAATATCTTCATTGGAGTCTGGATATTTGGACACTTGTTTTTATTTGATATTATTCAAATATATTACGAGTTACTCAAAAGAAAGGATAAAGAAAAACCATCATAACAAAGGGAGATATTGTATTCCAATGCTCCCTTTTTCTATTGCAAGCATAGGAGATATGATTAGACATAGATAGTACATTTTAGTTTCAATCAATTACTCAATGGCAGGTATCATATTATGAATAGCATTATTTATGTTCTTGGTGATTATCCATGAACTTGGACACTTTATCGCTGCCAAAAAGTCTGGCGTAAAGGTACTAGAATTTGGTATTGGAATACCACCAAAAGCATTTAAACTTTGGACAGATAAGTCTGGAACAGAATATACTGTCAATTGGATCCCACTTGGGGGATTTGTGAGACTCAAGGGTGAAGATCCCAAAGATACTGAGGACTTCAATGCGCCTGATAGCTTCATCAAAGCAAAAGTATGGAAAAAAATCATCATCCTTTTGTGATGAGTGACAGTAAACTTTGCATTTGCATGGATCGTCTTCACTGCGATCTTTACTCGAGGTATCAAACCAATTTCAATTATACCAGAAAACGCGATCGCTACACAGTCTCGTAGTTATCTTATGCCAACGGCAAGTTTTCTCCAAGAACAATGATTTTTGAGTGGAGAGTTCGTAGAATCACCTGCTGTTGTTGCAGATATTTTTGAAGGATGATTAGCTGGTGAGTTGTGACTAGAAGCTCAAGATACCATCCTTCGTATCAACAATAAAGAAGTCAATTCTATCAACATCTCTCTAGTCTTACAAAGATATATCGGACAAGAGATCACTGTTGATTATCAACGTGGAGATGAAATGATAACAACGACAACCACCTGCCCTGATGACAATTGTATGTTTGGTATTGTATTGGATGGAGCGAGTATGGTAGAAATCCAACCTATAAAATTCCCTTTCCCACAAAGTATCGGAGCCGGTTGGAGAGAAATGGGAGCACAGGCAGAACTCACGTTTAGTGCATTGTGAACACTTGGAAAAAATCTTCTCAGTTTCAATGGAGAAAAAATCAATGGGTCTCTTGATAAACTTACTGGACCAGTATGAGCCGTTAAATTTGGAGAGATGCTTCGCCAATCATGAGGATGGATAGCGTTCTTAGCATTTGGTGGTATTATATCATTGGCATTGGCATTGTTCAATGTCTTGCCTATCCCAGCATTGGATGGAGGAAGATTGTTGGGTGTCTTAATCCAACGAATAGCAAGACTCAAAGCTGAAAAATATTTCACTATCGAATGATATCTAAACCTCCTATTCTTCGTGTTGTTGATGGGACTAGGTATCTATATTATCTTCAAGGATCTCGTGAGATTTCGGGGAGTAGATTTACCATGGATGGGATAATACGATAAAATTGATCGTTACTCTGCCCACTACGGTGGGCTTTTTTTGTTTTTATGATAGAGAATTATGCACACGATAAAATACCTTTGACCAATACTTTTCAGCGCAGTTTTATATAGCAACGCACAAGCACAGAACGATCTTTCTGCTAACTTAAGTATGGCTGAAAGGATGAAAAATATTATGCAGGAAAACTATGAACCGTCTCATACTACCCGTGTAGATATTGACACAATATCCAGTCAACTCAAGGGACAGCAAAAGATCCTCGATATGGATGGAAAAGTTCTTAAGGAGTGAATATTTAAGAATGGTTTACTTCGAGAAGGTTTCTTATATAGATATAGCGTCTCGGGAAAGTTGATCGAGAAAATTATCTATAAGAATGGAAGTTATCTGACAAAAGTTACACCTTAATGAATAAATTCTATCTTATGGATGGGATGATCTTTATTGACTGGATTGTCCTTGGGTATCACATATATTCCACTTTCCAGTTTATCTGTGACTGCGTCAAACGCTTGCTTATTTTTTCCTGTATAATAAAGATTGTAATTGAAATAATTGTATGGAGCCTGTACACTGCGATATTGTTGAGAAAAATAATCAAACATCGCTTGGATATTTTCTATCGCATCATCACTAAATCCTATCTGAACTCTTGTCTCTTCATCTATGGTTTGAAACTGTGCAATGATTTTTGTGATATACCTAATATACCAATCCATAGTCCAAGCTTTTCTTTCTGGGCTCGATAATCTTGGCATACCCATATATTTCTGAAATTCTGTGTTATTTACAGGGAAATAACAATTGATATCAAAATATCGATTGAGCGCTTCTTTGTCAGATAAGGATGTTTTGTTATATTTCTTTTTTATATTTTCTATTTGTTGTTCTTTTTCTTCTTTACTGAGTGATTCTTTGCTGATCAAATGTATTCATCTCTTTAAATTTTCTGGGCCATTTGCACGGGCAGTCAATATGGCAAACAACTGAGCATCTATAAGCACCTCTTTTTTAAATGTATCAAAACTTGGTGCTAATAAATTGTTATCTAGTGCATGCATAATATCCTTGAGTAATCTATCTGGTCATTGATGTCTAAAATCAGAGCCAAAATCACTAAAATTTTGATAACTAATACTCATATTGTTATCGACAAATCTATACTGATTAGGATTGTCATACTTTTCGCGATTTGCATCATATTGATGTGCTACTACTTCTACAACCTCCCATGAACTATCAGGCTGTTTTTCTTCAAAGTAAAATGGTGTAGCTGCGTTAATTATATTCGCATCAAAATCATTTACATAGATCTTTTCAATTAATTTATGCATAATTAGAAAATTCTTATAATAAGAATACCTACAATTAATTGTATATATTTCTTGTCTTTTGTCAACTATATATTCTTAAACTTATACAGCTCTACTCCGTTGATCATATCGGTTTTGTCATCTTTGGATATTTCGTTTGCTTGGACGATAATAATCTTATCATCCAATGAGATATTTCCTTTGAAGATAATTCTAATCATTTCTTTTCCTATTCTCTTCAGGTTTTGATAGTTGAAATTTGGCGATATTTTGAATCATTTTACTCCTCGGAGTGTGTTGATATATCTATAGGTTGTGTCAATACTACTAAACGCGATGATAGGTATATGTGGATGTAGCGAAGATAGTCTTGCTGGCGTATATCCATTGTGTGTAAAACACACTATCGCTCTAATGTCCAAATCTTCGGTAATACGATATGCATTGTGGATAATATAATCTCTAATAATAAAGTCACTTCCTTCATAAAAATCTTTCATATCTGTTTTTTGTGGTTTATCAGAGATCTCTGAAAGTGTTTCAAACATTGTTGAACAGATCCTCAATGGATCATCCTCATGGATCATAGTTTCGATCATATATCCATCTACTGCAACATCACAGTATGATTGGAGAACTTTCTTCTGTGTTAGTGGGTATGTTTTACCTTCTACACCATACACATAATGTATAAACACTGGTCTTCCTGCCTTTTTACATAGTGAAATAATTGAGAAAACATCTTTCTTCGCAGCGGCTAAGTATGGCTCTACGATATCTACTGAGATAATAATACCATCAGCTTCAGTGATAATATCTGTGATATTTTTGATAGCTTCTTGTGTTTCTATCTTCGCAAAAACTTTCATAGTACCTTGTTGTTGTGTTGTGAGAAATGTCTTGATGTGTTGGATGTCTTCGACTGTTTTTACATTTGCAGCACTGATAATATGGATACCATGTGCAAGTCCTCGCACGATATCTTTTTTGTCTCTGTCGGTAAGAAAATAGTTGGTTGGTTCGTATTGTTGAAAAGTAATACTATCATATGGCAAGATAGTTCATCATTGCAATACCTTACACACCGCTTCATCTTCTTTCAATTCAGTCACTTCAAATGATACACCACTTTGCTTACACAAGATAATAGATCATTTTGGAAGACTTCCTACACCTGGGTAATCAATAAATACTTTGTGGTTAGCTTCTTGTGCGTATTCTGAATAATCTACGGCAAATGTTTGTCATTTTTTGAGAGTTACTTCCATGAGGTTTTTTATTCTCAAATCTCTTCCCTTCGTTTCAAACATGATACTCTTACTATTGTCTAATTTCATAACGGTTTCGATATACTTTTTATTGTTATCATCAAATCATTGTGAAAGACTTATCTTAAAAATATCGACCATATTGACGATCTTTGAAAGAATAGTTTCTTTAGCAAGCAATGGACCAACACTAGCAACAACTTTAGCAAAATGGAAGTTATACATGGGACTATGAAAAATAAAATTAAATATTTGTCATCTTGAGCGAAGCGTAGCGAAGTCGAAAGATCTTTTGCGAACAAATAGATTATTCAACTCCTTTCAGTCGCTTACAATGACACAATGACTACAATTTCTGACTATCAATCACAACAAATCATTTTTTCTGGATAAGGTTTATGATGTTTTTTTTCTTGATGCTGAGTATTGCTTGCGCATCTGCTTTTCCGGAGAATACCTCATCATGAACCAATAACTGTATATTTTGATTGGCGTATGATTGGGGGAATACAATATCAACCATATGTTTTTGCGTTTTGACATCGACCTTCACATCAGCAAGCGGTGCCTCGTCAAATGTCTTCACATTGACTCACAATCCCAATGATTTTTCTAGTTCATTGATCGTTGCTCATGATTTTCCGATGATACGTCACTTGTAAGCCTCAGGCACATACAGATGGATATCATTGGTTCCGACTCAGACAAGGAAATCACAGGGCAATATTTGGAGTAGTCTTTGTTGGATAGCCTGTTTGGCATAGTGCGAGACTCAGGTACCACGTTTGGATCAACCGGTTGCCTCTCCACCCAATGGCATCACAACTATCTGCTCACCAAATGTATATATTTCGTATGCTGGCTTCTTGGTAAGGAAACTACTAATCTGTATGACTGGACGAGCAAGATCATCAGACATCATCCCATCGGGTACCTTAACTGACAACTTCAAATGATATATCTCTCATATTTTTCCTTTATCTATATAGATAACCGTATCGATCACTTGTGGAATAATACCCAATTCAATATTTCCTATAAATCTCTGAATCCCATCGATAGGTTTGGTGGCATGGATTACTCCAATAAGCCCGATTCCCGTCAATCTCAAGTCTTTATAGAGTTCAAAATCATGTTTATTTCTTACTTCATCATAGACTGTATAATCAGGCCTCGAGAGTAACAATATGTCACGAATTTCTTCATGTGATCCATAGGTAAAGCTATACTGTACGACATCATCGGAGACTAATAAATCACGAGGTGATTCAATTGTTTTAATAACATGATCATCAGCTTCATACAGATCAACCAATGCTTGCGCAAATGTTGTTTTACCTGATCACGGTGCTCATGATACGAGGATACCTTTGGCTTTATTTTTGAGTAAATCAAGGACTTCTGGTTCGAGGTTGTAGTCAGTTATCGTCAATCTTGTCGTAGGTTTTACAACCGTCATTTCCAATCCATCAGACAACGGTGGATAGACAATAACTATTCTGTATGGACCCAGTTGCAATACTTTTGACAAAGAACGATCTATTTCAAGAAATCCATCATCTCTTGCTTCTACTTCTTGAAAAATGACATCAATAAGTGCATAGAGGGCATCTTTGGTCATTGTTTCTAGTTTGAATGGTTTTCGTCCTCCTGGCTGTCACTTTTTGACAGTCATGGGTCTATTGGCCTTAACATGAAGAGACATTGTCGTCTCGTCAAAATATTGATCTAGAACACTATTTCAGATAACGGATTGCATGGATAGTTGCTCGCGCCAATTAAAAAGAAATACCTCTGCGATACATCGTATCAGAGAGGATGGGATTTATACTTTGGCAACAGGTATAATATTTATTGGATACAATATACTGATTTTTGTTAAAAAAGCAAGGGAAAACGACAAAAATAGTATGAGATAGTAGTTCTAACCTAGATTTCTACAACTCCATAATGTATTGTATGTCAATAGATTACACCAACATGTGTATCAAATAGCACAATGAGTCATCTTGATCGATTGATAATACACAAAGAATCTATATGGTGAAGTGGAGAAAAAGCTAAAAAGTTTTACAGCCACAAAGGAAACAGTTACTTCGAGCCTATCTGACGCCTGCCTGACGGCAGTCAGGGTATATAAGGAGTACACAAGGAGCAATATAGGGTTTATAAAAAAATATAATTTCTATACTTCTCCTTCCCTTAGTCGTCGAAGTGACAAAAATTTACAACTCACAACAAATCGATGCGAATACATGTCCGCGCAATCAAACAACTCTATGATAATGAGTATAGCATTGATGCTCTGATGCAGTTTTCTAGTATAGAAGAAATGAATAATTGTTTCCATGACTACAATATACTTGCTATCAGTAAGGAACCATATGACTGAGATCCAAAAATATTTGCTGATATTTATGGGAGATTTCATCGAAACGATAGCAACCATGATATTGTTATTGGCAATATGACGATTCAAGATAGTGTCCGCACATTGTTGTTTTTTGGTCTGGATGTCCGTGCAATCAATAGTTATACAAAACCGTTGGATGTGAGTGAAGCAGTGACGGTTATTCAACAACTCTATGATGAAACAACTACTATCATCGAACAAAAGAAAACAGCGATTGAATCACAAATATCAGCTACACAATCTCATTATGACGATGCACAAACTGATAAGATACAAGCATTTGTTACGAGAGTATTGCAGGATAGCGACTATGCTATTAAGAAATATACACAGCTTCCTGATCTTGCAAAAAAAATCAGTGAACAAATTCAGAATCTCAAAAAGATGAGATTATCCAAAAATGCAGATAAACTCAAAGAAGTCATCTATACTATCTATGCACATATTGATCAAATGGAACAAGCCTACCTACAAACACTTCCTAGCGATCCAATCAATCCAACATCTACGATAAAAACACCAACTTTTGTTCGTCTGTATGACAAATGGCATAGAACACAACAATTGCAATCTATCTGATTCCACTTGCCGATACAAGAAAAACTGTATGCAATGCGAGGGAAAGATGCAATGTCTGCCAAATTTTTGTTTATCGACCTCTCGACAGATATGTCTCAGCGACGAAAACAACCACTACAAGTTTGCTTAGATATGACATTTATTATTGCATGTTTTATTGTCAGTGTAACTGTTGCTGGCTATAGCATTGCATTATTTTGATGATCTAGTATCGAATTAACACTCGGACAATGACTTGTTTTTCTAGGAATCGGTGGGGTTGCATTGCAGTTTGGATATTTATTGAGCAAAAAGACATTGCGACATACAACGACAATTCTCTTGATAAGTATCATCATCTTCCTATGTTTGCATTACACAAGTAGACGATTTTTGATCTTGAACACTTAACGATATGACAATCCTTCTGTATATCACAAGTCTGTGTGTCTTTATGTGGTTTTTTTATGCTGTGTGAGCATGGTATATTGGCGTTATCCCATTATTGATCGCTGTATATATCATCATCATGAGCAGTAAGGACTATCGCACACATACCACCATAGAATCGACTCAACGACAAACCTATAGTATCTATATCGCATGGCTTGCTATCCTTGCAGGGTTTATTGGAGTTGCACAATTTTTTAGTGACAATACAGTACAGATATGACTACGAGTCTTAGGAATCAATATCTTCGGACGGATAGCTTCATATATATTTTCCTACACTGATGGAAAGCATATGTCACAGACCTGATATTATGCAGCAATACTATATATCTTTCGACAAGCTAGTTATAACACTGATCGATATGGTTTACGAGATATCTCTGGTATGCTGTGGGTACTGACCCTCGGAATTGTTGGATTTATCGTATGAGTTATTGGACATCGAAGAAGCATAGAATCATATATGTGGTATCTTGTCTTTGTCCTTACAGGATGAACTATCATGATCGCTATAGGAAATCATTTTAGTGATATATATACGATATTACTTATTGATAGTTTGCTTGTATTGGTCCTTAGTATCTGACTATACTATAGCATGCAATATCATATACCCAGTACCCATGAAATAAAAAAAGTATCTGTCAGACGTATCCTCGCAGGAGAAAAAATTACCAAAAACAAACAGATCCCTCATAAGAGCAAAATCTTAGCACAGCTCTATCATTTTGTTGTAGCTATGCCGTTGTGGACAAGATATGGTATCGAAGCAATTAACTGTGCGTTGGTTGTAATAACAATCATTTTATATCTTAGCAATATAGCCGATACTGTTTCACAACGACACCAAGTCGTCTATCGAGCGATTATTGGGTTGTTTGTTACGACTGCGTTGATGCTCAAACGTATAGGATTTACAAGTATTATGCAAAAAGTGACACTGTTTGCGGTGATAAATTATGCTATTTATCTAACATTATACACGATCTTTAATGGATCGATAGGAGCTATTGCTCGATGGGCTATTGTATGGAATATTTTCAGTAGCATACTTATATTTCATGGTCCGAGCAGCTTTCTGGCAGACATTCTCGAAAAACAAGATTATATCTATTGGATTGTGATGACCGTTGCCTGACTCTGTATCAATATCTATCTATTGTGACTCACTTCATTAGCAGGACAACTGATATTTTCTATTGTGTTTATCTATTGTTGAGTCCAAGGATTGTTACTGTATTATGGGATCAGACATATCCAGCAGTTGGAGTAAGGTTGCTTTTGTTGATAAAATACATACATATAGGTTATATTTACATTAAGAAGCATCTATGACAGCTAAGAAATATACACAAGACAAAAACACCTATATCATAGACAAGTATCATGATATCATCGCAGAAGAACTCAATGTTAAAAAGGTTTGAGTATTGGATGCATCTATCGTTGTCAAAAAAGTATACAAGCCATTGGGAAATAAACTATCCGCTAAGTTTGGGAAAGATACTGGAATGGTTATCCAACTTGGGAAAGATGGTAACACCAGAGAATTACCTGACTGAAGTTTGATTATTTTTGATAATAAAAAAAATGAATGGGTACTAGATAAAGAAGATTATGATATTCAATACGAATGACTCTCTGGCGATGAAATGGCAGCTGATACAGGCATTATTATAAAATATGATCTCCATATAACGCCTGAACTAGCACAGGAAGGTGTCGCTCGCGAACTATCGAGGTTTTTGAATCAGATGAGAAAGGATGGAGGATTCTCCGTTGAAAAAAAAGCTGATTGTTTGTATTTTACCAAAGATCCTATCCTCAAAAGCGCCATCAGTAAATGGGAAGAATTTCTCATCCAAGAAGCACTCCTCCACGATATCAATGAGCATAAAGACCCACAATGAGATCATCGTGATACATTTAGCACCGATGAAGGATCTATTGTTTTTGCGTTGAAATCACATTAGATATTAAAATTAATGTCATTCTGAGCGAACTCCGACAATGTTGGAGGAAGTCGAAGAATCTTAGTAATATATAAGATCCTTCGTTTCGTTACACTAGACTCAGGATGACAACGCAATTTACCATCTATGATTAACCCTATGTCCCATCCAAAAGAATGAGTCTTAAAAAGTAAATCATATCAATATGCACTACATTATCTTTCTCGTTATCCCAAAACACGCAAAGAATTGGAGATGAAACTTTTGCAAAAATGATTTTCCTATGAAGCAGTAACTGAAACCGTTGATACACTTGAGATGCAAAATATTGTTGATGATGCAAAATTTGCTGAAAGTTATGTCTATAGTGAATGTGTCAAAAAAGGTAAATCTATCATAAATATCAGAAATAAATTATATCAAAAATGAATACCTAAAGAACTTATAGATAGCATCATGCAGGAGTCATCAGAAAATATGGAACAATGAATTTTCGAAAAAATAATCAAAGACATAGAACAATACAAAAGACGTGGCATTGAATGACTTGAAATCATCAGTAAACTTATGCGCAAAGGCTATACTGCTGATCAAATAAAAGATGCAGTAGCGTTAAGAGATAAGAAATAATAGCAATTAGAGACAAATTCCTGCATCAGTAAGCATTTTTTCTAGTTCGAAGAGTTTGATAACTTTATTATAATTGCTAAGTGTATCAAATTGGATTTGATTTTCATTGACGATGCGTCTGAGTTGGAGTAATTGGGTACTTTGTTGCTGTGCGATTTGACTATCTGATACACGACGCAAATATGCGTCAATAGTTTCCAATGCTACCTGTGGAGAAAGAAATATATTATTTCCCAGACATTGATTTCATAATGTGAATGCTACTTGATCAACGTCATCATTTTTTACTGATCTCCCATGCATGTTGATAACAACTGATCACTCATATTGAGATTGTCACCCTGCTTTTACTGGTCTTTTCTGGAAATTGAAGTCTGCGATAGTAATCAATGGAGGTAATTCTTGTATAAATCTTCTCAGTGCTTGTATAGATTGTGTATTTATATCTAATCCTATCCCATATGCCAACTGTGGTATACTTCTGTAGGTGTTTCTAAATGTATATAAACATGTCTGTATATTGAGTAGCTGACACTGTGCAGTATCTTGTACTGCTTGGAGTAAAGATCCTGTTGTTACCAAACTATTTGGACCATCAGCAAATGCCCATTGATAGAGGTACTGTCCGATATATGTATTAACATCTTGATCGGCTGCCTTTTCTGCTACCGATGGATCTTGACTGATCGCTGCTCGAAGATGGTAAAAGAATTGATTGATTAATGAAATTGTTTCTTCTTGTGACGTCAGCGATAATTTGTCGACAAGAAGTAAAAATGCGCGCTTGGTTGGTGCGACAAAAGATACTGTCACTGGGATAGTAAACTGCTCTACTCATTCTTCTATATCTCACAACCTCATGTCCTTGATGACAATATAATCTGTCCCATCTCCGACATTTCTAAAAAAGTTACTCCAATATTGGATAAGAGCTGTATCAGTAAATGGATTTTCTTCTATAAACTTTTTTCATACAATACTTGTATCTAGCTCTCAGGTATACGGATCTTTCCATATAAACAATGACGGCAAAAGAATATATTGCAGCAACGTTGTATATGGTGATTGAAGAGAATTTAGATAATTATAATATCTATCAACAGTCTCTGTTGACTGATTCAATCAAACGATAGCATCTTGTAATGTAGGATAGCTATCAGCAAATCATGGAACACTGCTTATATCATATGCACTTGTATGATAAAATTTGGTTTGATCTTGAGCAAAACTATAATGTAGTCGTATCGTTGCTCCAACGAAATACAGCAAAGCAATAACTGCAGTAGCGGATATCGGTATCATGATAGTCATCATATTTTTGTGACTACGGACAAATTTTCATATATACAACAATTCTGCTTGTATTTTTTTTATAATAGCAATAAATATACGACCATTGTCGGATTGTTGAAGTTTCTGGATGAGGCTCGATCGTGTAAAATACATGGTAAGATAGAAAGGTAAAATGGTTCAATGATTACTAGAGCAATGATGTAATTTTTATCTTCTACTCAAAGTCAGAGATCTCCCTGGCAACATCTTTTTTGAGTGGCAGCGTATATTGCAGTGAAGAATTGTTAACGACAAACTGATTTCATCCTATCTTAACTACCTTAGGTTGGATGTTGATTTGCTTAGTATCGATAGCTGATCATTGGATAAATCTATTTTGTTTGAGGAGGTGAATAACACTGGTGACGATATAAATATGTGGATTAACTATACCGGCTTGAACAAGTGCTGCTTCGTCTTGCTGTAAAGTGTTTACTTGTATGTTGAAAGTGATCGTTTCATTACGAGGATCAAATTTTTGGAAAGTAATATTGAAACTTGGGAGTTCTGTCTGTTCAAGCTTTTGATCGATGTAATACAATAATTGTTTGAGAAATGCTGGATCGACGTCATTCACTTCTTGATTTGCATATCGCACATCAAAATCACCAATAATATTGCAGTCATAGGACAATTCGTATGGATTCATATAACAATGCGAAAGAAATGCATATATATCTTCATCTCCTCTAGCTGCGATAGCTTGCATCTGCTTTTTTACATACGATGGTTCTACTCACATATAAGAAGCAAATGAGGTGATAAACGTATCTAGCTGTGAGAATACTTGAATAGCAGTACTAAATTTTATCGATTCTAATGCAACGAGTCATCTTTGTAAAGATACTTGCACATCGCTTGATTGAAATAACGAGACAAGTTCTTTTGGTAAAAATCCGTATTGAGCCAAATCTTGTTGTACTTCTTGGAGTTGTGTTTGCTTTTGTGTATATTGTTGGAGTAATTTTGCTACTGCTGATTGTAAGATGTATCTTTTGTCGGTAAACGGTAGTGTTGATATAAGGAGATTGGTTAATATATCTCACGCTCCAGAACCGACTAATGTTGTGCCTGCAAACTGTCTGTATGTTTTTGCTCCTCAAAAATAACCCAGTATTGTTTTGTATCATCCATGGATAGTATCTATGGTAGATTTGACTGCAGTTGATTGGATAGTTGGCTGGCTGATTTGATAGGTATATTGGTACACAAAAAACGCTAGGACTCACAATGCTACGCTTACCCAGGTTACTGTCACCAAACGCAAAAACCATCTCCAATAATGCAGTTCTGCATCTTCTTTGTATTCTAGATTGTCACTTGTAGAAAAATCAATCGTTGGATCTAACTCTGGAGTTTCATCTGCCTGGATATGTAACTCATCTACGTGCATATCTTCTTGTGTTGTATCTTGGGCAAAAGTATCACGCAATGATGCCTGTTTCTCGAGTTCTCCTATGGTTAGTTGCTTATTTTTTGGTTTATCCATATACAAGCCAGCTATAATAAAGTATTCTAGTATATTCCAAAACACCTCAAAAGTCAAAAAAATCCCCCGATAGTTCGGAGGAAGATTGACAATATGATATTTGTGATACAGACATAAGAAAAATTATTTTTTTCGCGTATACAATTTTTTCATTATCCAATACAGCAATGGCTGTAAAACCATATCATAACTACCAAATACTTCTATTTTGGTTCCACCAAGAGATTCTTTGAACGTGCTAACTCATGTGAGTGGATGATCAGGAAATCACGTTGGTGATCAGCCCATCATATCACAGATTTTTATTCACTGTTCTCTTGCTCGAGAAAATATTTTAAATTTGAGGAAATGATGTCATCAGATATTGCTATATTTTCTATCAGCAAATCCATACAAATAGGTAATGCGATCAGCATCATACACACATATACTTCCTGCTACAATCTCACTATCTTTTTCTGCGACAAATAACGATCAAGCATTGTTTTTTTGCATGTATGCGATAAGATCAAGATAGTTTTTTTTGGTGATAGGATTGAATCATTTTTGGCCACCAAGATCACACCGTTTTTGATAAAATATATCATACTCATCAGGACGAGCAAGACGGAAATTAAGATCTTTTTTAATGGCTTTTTTTATACGTTCTTTGCAGCCAGAATTCATCTCAGCAATAAGCTCTTCATCTGTTTTTGTTACGTCATAGATGATATTGCTTTGCGGCATATTTTCTCTAAATGAAACCTGGAGTCCGTAGCTGTCCAACAACTGTTTTTGTCTATCGAGTCTTTGTTGTTTTATAGCATCATTGAACTCACCGGATCTATGAGAAACGTTTTCAAAGCTTGTGATTTCATTGATAATTCCCAACTGTAAGAATACTGTGCCAAACTCTTGTTGCAACACTGTACGAATACGGGTTAATTCTTTTTTAATATATGCTTCATCTTTAGGTAATTGTACTCACATGATCTGTATTCGACGTACAGCAAAAAATCAGATTTTTTTTTCTTTAATAGTTGCAATATAGTCTGTGTCAAACAAACGAATAATTTTAGAAGACTTTGCATAGACTGTATATTGGATATCTTTTCGTCGTGATGATTGGTAGATGTTATACATGAAATAGAATCTAATTAAGACATGAGTAACAATCTTATACAAAAAACAACTCTGATAGCAAACAGATAATCTATGGAATATATGAGAAAAATCTATATAGTATAGCAGACATTTATACTTTTTTATTGTTACTATGCGTAAAAATCGAGAAAAATTTCTCTGAGAATTTGTCTATGGATGAATCGATGGAACAGTTACGACATTTGCAGTTGTTGCAGGAGCGACAGGGTGAAATCTTTCTATTGAGGTAATCTTAATTCTTGGATTTGCTAACTTGATCGCTGATGGTGTATCCATGTCTATTGGTAATTATCTCTCGACCAAAGCAGAGATGGCTCAATACACCAAAGAACATGGTCATCCTGATGCTAATCAAATGCCACCATGGCAAACAGCATTAGCAACACTTGCTGCATTTATTGTACTGTGATTTTTCCCATTACTGATATATGTTTTGCAGTACGTCGGTGTACAGACAAATCCTGATCAAATTTTCTTGCGATGATCTGTCATAACTGGGGCAACATTTGCACTCATTGGACTTACCAAATGAATTGTCACACATACATCTATCATTAAATCTACTATAGAGACTATTGGATTGTGAGCAGTCGCTGCAGTCTTAGCCTATTACGTAGGAAGTGTATTGGAGAAGTTGATTGTGGGATAATAGATATCTGTCACTTCGACGACGCAATAGCTAGGAGAAGTATAGGAATAATTAAGGTAATAATCTCTATACTTCTCGTCACATACTCCTGGAAGTGACATATGTTTTTTATAAGATCAAGTCTCAACTATGACATATAACCCTGATTTTATGCGTGCAGCAATCAGACTCGCTACAGAAAATATAACAAACAATGCGTGATGACCTTTCTGATGTATAATCGTTAAAGATGCAAAAATTATCGGAAAGGGAAATAATCGTGTCACCTCTACCAATGATCCTACTGCACACGCAGAGATAGTTGCAATAAGAGATGCTTGTCACAATCTCAACAGTTTTCAACTCGATGGGTGTGAAGTCTATACATCTTGCGAACCTTGTCCGATGTGTCTAGGGGCATTGTATCGATCAAGACCTGCGAAAATTTATTATGCAAATACCCGTGCTGATGCTGCTGCGATAGGGTTTGATGATGATATGATGTACGAAGAGATGATCCTTCCCTTCGATCAAAGAAAAATACCAATAGAACAAATATGTAGAGATGAAGCATTGGAGAGTTTTCAATTGCGACAAGACAAAATAGATAAAACACTTTATTAGCAACTACTTATGATTATAAAAAAATACCTCCCGATTCTTCTGCTTATATTCGTCAATTGACTTGGTTTCTCGATATTTTTCCCTGTATTTCCTTTTTTGATCGAAGATTATGGCGTATCCTCGTTTTGGTATGGACTGTTGTTGAGTGTGTATTCACTTGGACAGTTTTTTGCTGGGCCGGTATTTGGCGCGTGGAGCGATCAGCATTGAAGAAAACCACTCCTTATATGGAGTCAGTTGGGAACATTGTTAAGTTTACTTACTTTTGTAGTAGCTGTTAGTCTTGTTCCTCATATCCCTATTGCTGGAATTATTCTTCCGCTACGAATTGTATTATTTTCAAGAATTATTGATGGGATAACTGGATGAAATAATGGTGTTGCTCTTGCCTATCTTTCAGATATCACACAGTGAAAAAACAAAAGTAAGGCATTTGGGATGATGGGTGCAGTATTTGGTGTATCGATGATTGTTGGGCCTGCTATTGGATGATTTTCTGTTCAACATCGATGATATACCGGCGTGGGATTGGTAGCAGCTTGAATATCGCTAATTACACTCTTATTTATGATATTTGGATTGGAAGAATCACTCACTGTAGACAAGAGAGATACTTCTCCAGTTCAATTGCGTCAAGCACTCAATGTGTTCAATAGGTTTGGTATTATTAGCAATTTTCCACAGGTCATCCGTCTGTTTTGGGTATATGCCCTATTTGCTCTTATGTTTACTGGATACACATCGACCAATATATTGTATGCTAAAGAATACCTCTGATTTGATCCCGCTCAGATTAGTATCATGTATATTATTATCGGTGCATTTCTGATTTTCAATCAATGATTTGCCGTGAGAAAACTTCTCGATTTTGTTGATGAAAAGAAATTGTTTGTGGCAGGGATTGGTTGTGTATCGATAGGACTTCTTGTCTATATTGTCCAACCAGGAGTTTGGTTATTTTACATCTCTGCGTTTGTCGCAACGATGGGTATTGCCTTATGTATGGCGACATTTAAGGGGATTATCACACAGACAGTCGATCATAGTGCACAAGGAAAAATCATCGGACTAGATGAGTCGGTTATGGCGTGATCAAGAGTAATCGTCCCAGCGCTTGCTGCGTGAGCATTTACACTTGTTGGACACTGGGTTTTTGTAGTGTTTGGGGGGATATGATTGGTTGCTTTGTGGTTGGATTGGAGAGTGACGAGGAAAATAGTATAAATGGTCTTGGGATTTTATATTTTGTCTAGTGTCGTGTATGTAACGTTGATATATTGTTGCATACTCCTATAAAATAGATACTACAATATAGTATAGCTACACTATGTCGTTTTTTATATGAAGATATGTATATATCAAGACATGTTTTTGTATAAACCTTTTAATATTTAGATTTTTCACTTATATTATGACCACAGCACTTATACTAATAGACTTCATAAATGAGATTGTCCACGAGAATTGAAAGCTCGCATCAAAGGGCTACTCAGATTTCGTTAAAAAAAATGATGTTTTTCAAAATATCTCTTTTGTATCACAAAAAGCACGCGAGAATAATATCTTAATTGTTCATGTTAAAGTTGGCTTTTCCAAAAGTTATATTGAACAACCAAAATCATCTCCTTTGTTCGGAAAAGCACATGAATTTCAAGCCTTAAAATTAAATAGCTGGGCAACAGAATTTCATGAACAAATAGATGTAAAAGAGAACGATATTATTCTCACTAAACACAGAGTTAGTGCTTTTTATGGCACTCCTTTAGATTTGATTTTGAAAAACAACAAGATAGACACAATCCTCGTAGCTGGTGTCGCAACAGATTTGGCTGTTTCAAATACTGTCAGAGATGCACACGATAGAGATTATCAAATAACCATTCTCTCGGACTGTTGTGCTGCGGCAAATAATGAAGACCACGAAACTGCATTAGCATCACTAAAGAAACTTGCTAACGTGAAAAATTCTAAAGAAGTATTATAATGAAGGTCGGTTCAAATTTTACTCAAGGGGACGCTGCGCTTTCGCTCCTCTGCTATCAAAACTATTACTAGAAATCAAAATATTTATGCCAAAGCATAATCGGTTATTCTTAGCACTTCCATTGTGAGTACGTTCATATACTTGTGGGAAGCATCACTCCTCTCACACAAAATGTTATTGATATGAACTGACATTATAGCATAAAAATAGTTATGATAATTTTTGTTGTTCTTGGATTGAGAGGGGTGAATATTTTGGGAAGAAGGAAATAATGTTGTTTAATAGATCTAATTTTGGTGGAAAAATTGCAATTTGACTGCTTTGCTATCCAGCTGTCAATGCGCACCAGTTGCATCTTCATAACCAGCTGGTGGTCATCCGTCAAGATAAATTGCATCAGTACAACCATTTTGTATAAATAACTGGGCAAACTCCCTGAAGGTTATGGGTGCATCTGAATAAATAACTTTAGCTATTCATTTTTCCGTAAATCAAATGCCAGATCTATTGCATTTTGTTTCTGATGTTCAACGTTTATTCACACCATCTTGCACAAGTATAGGTCAGTTTTGAAATGCCCGCTTGAAAGAAATAGGGTTGTTTTTATAATCGTCATAGGGAATAAGATGTAATTTTCAATCTGTTCAAAGACCAAAAATTCAATTACCATACTTAGCGAAATTACCTTTTTCCTTATCCGGCAACAAATTAGGATCAATGAAATTCTTTACTTGTCTATCATCAGCTATATATCATCATACCGGTATCTTATCATCTCCATAAAGTGGTCAATTTACAGTAAAAGACAGGTGCTTTGTTGTAGATGAACTGATGCCAAATCCTACATCATCAATATTCTTTATCTCATATATTTTCAAAGGTTCATATACTTCTGCTGATTCATTACTTTCTTCTCATAAAGCTCATTTGAGATAACCATCAGCATCATCATTATCTTCTTTAAATTGTAAATTACTTGGTATATAGACACTTTTATATTGATTGGCAGGTTTTGTTTTTTTCGTATCTAGATTATCTTGCGTAGATTCTATCATTTTACAGATATTAAATAGTAAAGTATGATATCATTATAATTGTAACGAGAATAAATAGCAAATTTTCGAGGTTGAATTTTATCATTTGGATATTTTTTTAAGTCAGACTTAGCAAAAAACAATCCACATACTTCTTTTCTCTAAAAAAAATATTTAAACTATTGATATTTTTATAAAAATATGTAATATCTTGTTTTTTATATATTATTAGAATAATGTTTTCTCTCGGTAAGGAAATAATTAAATGACTCAATAAACCTAGATCATGATGGATCGATGAGAGTAGATGAATACCCAAGGAGATAGCTGAGACTGTTCGACAACATTCGAAAAAAGTTGAGAAAGCGGCAGTGATATATGGGAAGCATTTTCCTCATCTTGATCAAGAGATAATGAGAAAAATGGCTAAATATCATGATCTAGCAGAATATAAAGAAGAAGATTACAAACCATGAGAAATAAGTAAGGAAGAGAAACATCAAAGAGAAAAAGTTGTTATGTTAGAGATACAATCAGCATTATGATGACAATGAGACGAAATATTTGATATATGGATGGAACATGAAGAATCTATAAGTGAAACAGCGCTTCTGATTACGCAGTTAGATAAACTTGATGCTGCTATACAAGCACTTGAATATGAAAAAATGTGATATAATGTCACTGAATTTTACGATTACACTTTAAAGAAATTATTAGATCCTATTTTAATAAGAATATTAAAAATACTTTTAGATAAACCGTATCCTCATATCGATAGCTATAAACAATATTTCTTCTTACTGCAGCATAGTGGTAATGAAAAGTTATTCCATCAAGAAATGAAAAAACATTAAAAAATCCCCCAGTCACGTGGAGGATTTTCTATATAATCAATATGATTTCTATTATTCTCTTACATTACTAAAGGTAACCTGTACTGCACTTTCTCCTTGCGTAATAATAGCTTCATCAATAGTATAGCTAAAATCTGCAACAAGGGCAATATGTCCATCTTCATACTCTACAGATCCGATATTCGCACCAGAAAATACAATGTTAGTGACATAAAAAGTACCACCAAGCACTGCTGGAGCTGGAGACAATTCAGTTATTTTTGCTTTGATGTAAGTAGTCACAATATTTTCTCTTTGCGCTTGTGTCAAAGTTTGTTCTGTGGGATTCTGATCAGTTCCGGTAAGGGCTTGTGTGTTTTCATCAGCCATCTTATCCATACTCTGAGAGATAAAAAAACCTGCAACAATAAACAACCCAATCACAACAATCACAACAATTAAAGATTTTTGATTTTGCATGATAGTTTTGGTAAATGATAAAAGCTACATGTATAGTATATCCTTGTGAAAGACTTTAGATAGGGGGATTTTTATGTACTCAGTATAGAGAAAAAATCCCCTGATTACTCAAGGGATTTTTGGATCTAACAAAAAACAATTTCCTAATGAAATTATTTCTTTTTCTTTGGTGCTGTCTTTGTCACAACTTTCTTAGCTAGCTTGTTCACTGCTTTTTTTGCTACTGCTTTTTTTGCAACGGCCTTCTTGACTACCTTTTTTACTGCTTTCTTTACTACTTTTTTAGCTGCTGCTTTTTTAGCAACAACTTTTTTTACTACTTTTTTTACTACCTTTTTAGCTGCTGCTTTTTTAGCAACTGCTTTCTTAACTACCTTTTTTACTGCTTTCTTTGCTGCTTTTTTGATTGCCATTGGATGTATATAGTATAAAATAAAAACTATACACTGGCGTATATGGATTATTTCATAAAAAAAGCAAGGGATTTTACCTGTTAGGATGCTAGATTACCTTGACGAATTTATTTTTTAACACATTATCAACTATTTTCCCTACTCATACACCGTATCACTGTCGCTGTAATATGCGATATCCATTGGGTTCTCATGGTAGAGGCAGATCTTTTTGTGCGACATATTCTTGTACTTGTGCATTATCAATATGTAAAATATTTTCTGTACATTGTGAACCAAAAACCAGTCAAAAAGAGTGTTCTGGTCTCCAGTCATGTGATCATGCTCATTTGAGTATACTTACCCCTACTCTATCAAACGCCATAATGCCATGCATCGTACGAAACATCGGCGAGGTTACATACACGTGTTTTGGTGTACGGACAAAGAGATACTTCTCCGTATCGATAACCAATCCAAAAGTCTGCTCCAAATAATTTTTTACCTGTTTTTGCACATCAGATCAGATAGAAAAATACTGTTCTGAGTTTCTATCATGCGGGCGTTTCATATTTTGGATCAATACACTTTCTTTTTTACGGAACTTAGCAAGAAAAAATCATCCTGTCCCTTGTTTATGTGGTCGACAACGCACACACTGCTCAGCAATAGCTGGATCAATGATTTGTGTATCATAAAATGTTGTTACTCATGTATCTGCTCAAGGAAGAATAATCTTTTCTAATTCGAGAATATCTCCATATTTTGCAAGAATATCTTGGATGTTTTTTTCGTTTTCGATAGGGTTGAGTGTACAGGTAGAATACACGATAGATCATCATGGCTTACAGGCTTTGACTGCTGATATGAGGAGCATGTGCTGCGTACGAGCAATCTTGTCGACAGTGGATTGTTTTCGTCGCTTAAATGCAGAGTCTGATTTGAATCCTGTTCCTTCTCCACTACAAGGTGCATCGAGCAATATAGCGTCAAATAGTTCTGGATAATTGGTTCCAAACATCGCTCCGTTATACTTGGTGATGACGGTATTGTAGATTCCTGTTCTCGTTATATTGGAAGCAAGTGCAGGGATTCTTTTTGCATTGTATTCATTGGCAATGATGAGTGTGTTCTTTTTGTTTGCCAATACATAATCTGCTAACTGGACCGTCTTCCCTCCTGGTGATGCACACATATCCAATATCAATCCATTGTCCGCAATATCCATAAAATGTGGAGAGGTGGAAGCTGCCAATTCTTGCATATAGAAAAATCATAACAAGTGCATAAACGTTTTCCCTAGTGGAAGAGAAAGATCTTCTCTATCGATATAGAACATATCAGTAAAATCAGAAAATTGTGTAGGGGTGAGTGTCCGTCATCGTTCTTTGGTTGTGGCGATCAATATATCGACATCCATACGTGACGAAAGTGTTTTGATAGTTTTCTTCAGTGGTCTATGCATACTATCCAAAAAATCTTGGACTTCTTGATCCGACGAAAAGAGCGAACGCATCGCGTCCAAATAGTCTTGTTGTGCCATATATACAAAAAATATAAACGTTATTATTATAAGATGATAGTATGTTTTTTACTCGGAAAATCAATTATAATGAACTATATTCACAACCAGATCTTATTGAGTATTTCTTAGCATGAAGAAAATTTTTCCTTTAATTATTGTTTCACTTAGATTCTTGTATTGATCTAGTCAGTTCTCTTTGATTGACTGATTTTAGTGATAGATTAAGGATTGTTTCTGTTGCATCTGGATACAATGTATCACTAGGATTTTCCTCCATGTATTTTTTCATATCTTCTAGGGTAGACAAAGAGAAAGATTTCCAATAGATCGTTGGAAGTGAAAATAAATGTTTTTTGTCTTCATGCATGGATAATAAATCTATAATTTTTTGTATAGTATTTAGGTTCTTTATTGGATCTAAAACAAAAGCAGCCAACAACGCATCATTAGTGCTGTCAGACAAATATTCAAACAATAACAGATCTTTTTTAATCATTGCTGCAATTTCTGGTGCAAATATTTTATGCTCACTAATTTGAATACCTTCCATACTATCCTATTAATAAATAAAATTTATGTTATTATACAATAAATACGGTAAAAATCAATATGAATAACACTAAATGGATATAATTAGACTTTTTCCTATCAATCTACTGCTGTTTTTTGACAAAATCACCCATCCTGTATATACTTGTGTTATATCTTTTTCATCTTTTGCTAT
>Ga0209284_10002520_pt1 | contig 24841 bp, 23 predicted proteins | sample FRY03_FD_187211 | JGI IMG/M metagenome (GOLD analysis project Ga0209284, IMG submission 187211) | Freshwater microbial communities from Lake Fryxell liftoff mats and glacier meltwater in Antarctica - FRY-03 (SPAdes) (version 2) | ecosystem: Environmental > Aquatic > Freshwater > Ice > Glacier...
CACTAACGAATGTGAAGTGAAACTGTCATCACGAACGAATGTGAAGTGAAACTGTCATCACGAACGAATGTGAAGTGAAACTGTCATCACGAACGAATGTGAAGTGAAACTGTCATCACGAACGAATGTAAAGTGAAACTGTCATCACGAACGAATGTGAAGTGAAACTGTCATCACGAACGAATGTGAAGTGAAACCGTCATCTCGAACGAATGTGAAGTGAAACTGTCATCACGAACGAATGTGAAGTGAAACTGTCATCACGAACGAATGTGAAGTGGAACTGTCATCACGAACGAATGTGAAGTGAAACTGTCATCACGAAAGAATGTGAAGTGAAACCGTCATCACGAACGAATGTGAAGTGAAACTGTCATCACGAACGAATGTGAAGTGAAACTGTCATCACGAAAGAATGTGAAGTGAAACCGTCATCACGAACGAATGTGAAGTGAAACCGTCATCACGAACGAATGTGAAGTGAAACTATTAACCAATCAACAATTACGATTAACTAACTTACAAAGATCAACCTTGAACTTAAAACCTGAAGCTTTAAACCTAAGCCCCCTTCACCATCCAAAGCCCTAAAAAAACAGCCAATACGGCAAGGGTAATACTCGCAATAGTATACACCGCAAAGGTCATATAATCGCCGCTTTTTAAAAGCACTTGGTTTTCAAAGGCAAACGCCGAAAAAGTAGTAAATCCACCACAAAAACCTGCGGTTAAAAATAAGGCTTGGTTGCTATTTAATGTATTATTTTTTAAAGCAAGTCCAAGAAAAATGCCTATCAGTAAACTTCCTACAACATTCACAAGCATCGTGCCCAGCGGAAGGTTGCTGATGCCCGTTTTGTTCAGTTGCAGACTGATGACATAACGCAGCACACTACCCAGACCACCACCAATAAAAACCAATAGAATGTGTTTCATTTAAAATCTAAATTTCGATTTTTTTACCCTGTCCTGCATTCTGTGATGAAAACAATTACAAAAACCCCAGCATCCCCGATGTTTTTCCCGCAATGAAAGCAAATAAAACTAAATCAAGACGTTCATTTCTCTTTTCTCTTCTCTATTTTCTCAACAACTCACCAACTCACCAACTCAACGACTCACCAACTCAACGACTCAATCACTCAATCACTCACCACTTATAAATTCCCATCAAATTCGTTTTCTGTCATTATAGGGATATAGATTTCGGTTACCCAGTTGGCAGGATTTTTTTCGTCCGGAAAGCTGACGGTATACACCTCAAACGGGCTTTTAGTCTCGTCTTTAATAATATTATTTTGCCGGATGTAACTTTCGGCGGTTTCCCAGGCTTTCATTAAATACGTATAATTTCCTTTCAATGTTGTTTTAAGGGCTGGGGTTTCCTCCATAAAACCACTGATTACAGGACTTCCGTCAGGAAGGATAACACGGTCACTGGTAGGGATTCCAGCGGTAAAAATTGCGGTATTGGCACTCTCGTCCCAATCGATATAAGCCACAAAAGGGCTTCCGCTTATGCGTATTTCGTTACTCTCCATAAAGTTTTGGATTTGGGAAAACATAGGTCCAATTTTATCTCCAATTTCTGTTTGTTTTGCGGCTGTGGTATTGTATAAATAATAACCGCCACTATAACCTGTGATACCATCTACTGTAATGGTATAAACCTCCATTTGTTCAAGTAAAACCGAATTTAAATTTTCTAAACTGTTGGCATACATCGTGCTCACACTTTCTTCCAACCCAATATCCTGAGTAGAAAAATATATTTTTTCCATCAGGCCAAGTTTACCTTTCATAGACCAAGTTACTTTTGTTTTAGTGCCATTTTCTAGGGGTTCCAGTTTCCATTCTACAGGATAACCCTCATCTTCCAAGGTGCCGTTAAAAACTATTTTTTGCTTCAGCGAAGCATTTGGTATTACGGCTAGGGTTTGCATAGCACCTTCTCCGTCATTACTTTTCCAGGAATAAGAAGCGCCTTCACCAACCGTATTTTCAGGATAGTTTATGCGTAAACTCTCTTCTTCCATCCACGATCCCCAAGATTGCCAATTTTTATAATCATTGATATTTTGGTAAACCACCTCTACAGGGGCATTGATAATGCGGCTTTCAGAAACAGCAAAAGTACCGTCCTGAGTGCCAAAATAAACAGCAACCCCTATAATGAGAATAAGGATTAAAAAGAAAAGGTATTTTAAAATTTTCATTGGTTTTGGTTTAATGAATTGGTCAGGCTAAGATACTGATTATTGCAATTCAATTTTTGTTACATTTGTGAAAATCCAAAAAACAACTTTCATGAAATTACAAGTAATGCCATTTCTTGCTGCCGCGATGCTACTCTTTGCAGGTTGCGCAAAAGAAAAAGAGGCTTCCACTGAAGCCATCACCACTGAAGAATCTGCTTTTTCTTATAAAGTAGATCAGTTTGCAGACCTACAGGTACTGCGTTATCAGGTTCCCGGCTGGGAAAACCTGACTCTAAAAGAACAAGAGTTTGTATATTACCTTACCCAGGCCGGACTTGCCGGAAGAGATATTATGTGGGACCAGAATTACCGACACAATCTTAAAATTAGAAAAGCACTGGAGAACATGTACACTACTTATGACGGCGATAAAGATGCAGAAGACTGGAAGAATTTTGAAATTTACCTGAAACGCGTGTGGTTTTCCAACGGAATCCACCACCATTATTCCAACGATAAACTACCTACCGGTTTCTCTAGGGAATATTTTAACTCGCTACTGCAGGCAACTTCCACAACTTTGGAAGGAGAAGCACTGGAAGTACTCTTTAATGATGCCGATGCCAAAAAAGTGGACAGGACAAAGGGAGGAGATAATATTGCAGCTTCCGCAGTTAACTTTTATGGCCCCGATGTCACTGATGCAGACCTCGAAGCATTTTACAAAGACGCCAACAAAGGCAGAGGAGATCGTCCTGTGGAAGCAGGGTTGAATTCGCAGTTGGTGAAAGAAAACGGTAAATTAGTGGAACGTGTCTGGAAAAAAGACGGTATGTATGGAGCGGCTATCGAAAAGATGATCTACTGGCTGGAAAAAGCCAAAGGCGTTGCAGAGAACGAGGCACAAAAAAAATCTTTAGGCTTGTTGATTGACTACTACACCACCGGAAACTTGGAAACTTGGGACGAATATGCCATTGCATGGGTAACCTCTACGGAAGGGAATATAGACTGGATCCACGGTTTTGTGGAAGTATATCAGGATCCAAAAGGCTACAGAGGTTCTTTTGAAAGTATTGTACAGGTGAAAGACTTTGATATGTCCAAACAAATGGCTGTACTTTCAGGCGAAGCACAATGGTTTGAAGATAACTCTCCGCTTATAGAAGAACACAAAAAGAAAAATGTGGTAGGTATCAGCTACAATACGGTTAACGTTGCCGGGGAAGCCGGGGATGCGTCACCAAGCACACCTATAGGAGTAAACTTACCTAACAACAACTGGATTCGTCAGCAACACGGATCTAAATCGGTTTCCCTGGGGAACATTATTGATGCCTATGCAAATGCAGGTGGAAAAGGTCGTTTGCAGGAATTTGCACACGATGAAGAAGAAGTGGCGAGAGCAGAAAAATATGGCCAGTTGGCAAGTAAATTACATACGTCTCTTCACGAAGTGGTAGGTCATGCTTCCGGGCAAATCAATCCTGGCATTGGGCAACCTAAAGAAACTTTAAAGCAATATGCTTCTACTATGGAAGAGGGCAGGGCAGACCTTGTAGCTTTGTACTACATCATGGATCCAAAAATCCAAGAATTGGGAATCACCGATAACTGGGAAGAAACCGGAAAAGCGGCTTACGATAACTACATCCGCAACGGATTGATGACGCAGTTGATTCGTGTGGAAATAGGTAAAGATGTGGAGCAAGACCATATGATGAACCGCAAGTATGTGAGCACGATGGCGTTTGAGCGTGGTAAGGAAGAAAACGTGATTTCCAAAATGGTGCATGACGGAAAAACCTACTATAAAATAAACGACTATCAAAAACTGCGTGTTATTTTTGGGGAATTGTTAAGGGAACTGCAACGCATCAAATCGGAAGGTGATTTTGCTGCTGCGGAAGCGATTGTAACGACTTACGGAAAGAAAATTGACCAAGATCTGCACCGTGAGATTCTGAAAAGAAACGAGCAATTTACGGATGCCGCATACAGTGGTTTTGTAAACCCAATGATCACTCCGGTGATGGATGAAGATGGAAATATTACTAAATTTGAATTGAAACAACCGGAAACATTTGAAGAACAAATGCTTTTCTACGGAAAGGAATACGGCTTCTTACCGGAAGTGAATTAGAAGAATAAGAGATACTTTAAAAAGCCGTTTCCTGTAAAAGGAACGGCTTTTTGCATTTAACTGGTTTAAACTTTTTCTCTGAAACCGAAAATTTCGGCTTTAGCGCCCAGATGACGGAGATCAAAAATGACGAAATGTGGGTGCAAGATGTGAAATTTTCAGGTAAAATAAAAAGTTTTAAACCAATTCATTATAAATAACTGGCTAAAATAATCTTATAAAAGGCCCCACCGCTTTTCGCGATAGAGGCCTTGTTCCTAGGCAAAACAATCCCCAAAGTTCTGCTAGGTTAATTGAAATCGTAAACAACCATCTTCGGTAACACTAAAACTACCACTCCAGTTAAATGTGGAACAACTGGCAGTGAAGGTATAATCCCCAACCTGCAGGTTATTAAAATTACCACCTGCTCCATTACCAGTACAATCAGGTGCCCCAGTGGTAAAGAAAGCAGATATGTTTGAAGAGCCTACATTTTGTACATTAACCGTAATGGGACCACAGCCAAAGTCTTCTGCTACCCAGAAAACAACACTTCCAATACCGCTTCCGTTTCCACCTCCATTTCCGTTGCCATTGCCACCCTGGGAATCCCCACAAGTAACGCCATAGCCAGATACTACTACATCAATAGCGCCATTAGCTTCCAGGTTTGCTTCCAGGATGAATTCTGTTCCATTTATAGAAACGGTACAGGTATTTGGAGGTACATCGCCCAGGTTATGTGCATACAGGGTCAGATAATTAAAACCATTGAAACTAAAATCATAATTCACACGAATAGGGTTTCCGGGGCCATCCAAAATTTGTTCGTCAATTATTGTTTCCCCATTTGCTATAATAGATACAATATCCCCGTCTATGAGTCCGTGATCCCAGACCTCAATAGTGGTTATCCGGCTGCTAATTTCAACACAACCTAGATAATTATTGGGTCTGCCAGAATAGGAGTTGGGGATAATTGAAAATTCATTTACTTCAATTTGCACTTCTTCCGTATCGTCTTCCGTCTCGCAGGAAACAAAAGCAATACCTAATAAAATAAAAAATAAAAGGGTTTTTAAACTTTTCATAATAGATGGTTTTTAAGCTGGTAAAAATAAAAGTTGACTAACTAAACAAAGAATACAGGAATATTGAAGATTATTTCAAACGGGCTTGCATTTCCCCTATAATATTTCCATAAGCCCTTAGTACCCTATCCCATTCTTGGTAAAGTTCGTCACTTTTAACACTGGTCATGGGCAGTCCAGAATTTTCACTGATGAGTTTTACCTTAAACACCAATGGATTTGAAGAAGATTCTTTAATTATAATGCGGGTTCTTATGGTATTTTGAGTAAAAGTCTTTAAAGACCATGCAGTGCGTAAATAGCCGGTATCTTTGTCTGTTAACTCTATCACATCAATATAAGATAATATGATCTGGTTGAGTTGCTGCCAGGCTTTGTCTTTATCCATAGTGTTGCATTTAAGTTCAATATCAATGTTGGCAATATCGGTTTGTAGTGATGCATCATAGGCATCATCGCGCTTCATTTCCACATAATACGTCTTTGGGGGTTTTGTCATATCTTTTTTATTGCAGAATTCAATACGTTCATTTAAAAACCCTACTTTTTTAATAATAACCGTCACACAGTCATTATCAGGTACAGTGACTTCTGTAGAGCCTTTGCCGATTAGCTTTCCATTAATGAATATTTCCGCATCTGTTTCAGATACCCCCAATTGAATTTTTTTCTTAATCAGAATCTCTTCATGTGCACTAGACAATGTTGTGGATGTGCATAAAAATGGAAAGCTCCATAAACACATGGTAAGGATTATTAGTTTTTTCATGATTTTGGTTTTTTAGTTGTAGTAAACTTACACAGTAAATAGTGTCAAAAAAATACCCATTGCAGGGTATTTTTAACAAACTATAAAATCAAAAATCATATTTCCTTTCTATGGCATAGCGAAGCAATTCCCCTTTCCCGGAAAGCCCAAGTTTAAAGAGCATGTTTTTGCGATGCTTTTCCACAGTAGACACTGATGTAAAGCGCAAGGAAGCAATTTCTCCTGAAGTTTTTCCTTGCCCAATAAGGATAAGGATTTCCTTTTCACTTTTAGATAAAATGGATTTCGCAGCTGTGCGGGTGATATCCTTATCCAAAAAAGAAACATCAATGCCTTTGTCAAAAAAAAAGTTTCCCTTTGCCACGCTTTTTATGGCGTTAATGACTTCTTCTAAAGGAGAGTTTTTAAGTAGATACCCGGAAGCTCCTGCAGCAAGCATTTGCATGACTGCTTCCTGCTGGTCAAACATGGTAAACGCAATGATACCGATTTGGGGGAAGTCTTTTTTGATTAATCTGGTGGCAGCGATACCATCAATTTTGGGCATTTTTATATCCGTTAATACCACATCGGGTTGTTTCTTCGCTACTAATTCCACAAGAGCTTCCCCATCGTTAGCTATACCCACAATTGCAATTTCCTCTTCATACTTTAAGAGTAAATGAATACCATCTATTAAAGACTGGTGGTCTTCAGCTATTACCAAGGTTATCATAAAGGTATATCAATTAGAATTGTTGTTCCTTTATGAATGCTGCTGTCAATTTCCAGAGTACCGTCAAGATGCTCAATCCTTTTTTCGAGATTGGAAAGTCCCATTCCGGTTTTGAGGCTTTTGTTAACTATAAAACCACTACCGTTATCTTCAATAATAATATTAAACATATTTTCGTGCTGGGTGATGGATATTGATGCGTTAGTGGCATTGGCATGCTTGATAATATTAGTGACCAGTTCTTGTACAATCCTAAATATAGTTATTTCTAAAGTGTTTTCCAATCTTTTTTCCAGACCAAAATCATTTACCTCTATCTGAAGCCCGGAAGCTACTGAGGCGTTTGCTGCCAGTTTTTTTATGGCAGGCAAGAGACCTTCTTTTGCTATTACACCTGTGTTTTTTGCGTGCGCCATGTTTCGTACTTCTTTATATGCGTCGTCTAATAGCTCCCCGGTTTTTGTGAATATGGGGTCTTCTGGATTAATTTTATTTCTGTTTACCACAATATAGTTGAATTGAAGCTTTGCCGCTGCGAGGGTAGAGCCCACACTATCGTGTAGTTCAGAGGCTAGGCGTTGCCTTTCATTTTCTTGTCCGGTAAGCATCGCATCAATGGAAGCTGCTTCCTGACTTTTCAATTCTTTCTCCAGTTTTTGAACTTGTATATCTCTGTTTTGCTTTTCTATGAGGTGTTTACGTCGGTTATTTTTATACGTCAAAATGCTTATAGTTATGATGGCAAATATCCCAATGCCCAAACCTAAGGCAATATTCCTGTTGTTTATTTTTTTTTGTTGTTCTATCAGTATTTGTTTTTCTTTTTCAGCAGTTTGCAATTGTATTTCCAGGGAAGAATTCTTTACCGTATTTTCTTTCAGGTCCAGAATGTTCCTTATTTCGTCATACCTGTTTAATTCCTCAAACGCCTGTTCATAATTTCCCAATCCTTTATTATTTATGGAAAGATATCTCTGTATGTAGGCTTCACTGCGCAAGGTGTCTGAAAGATCCCGATATTTACGTGCTTCTTCTGCAAAATACAAACCTTTATCAAACTGATTTTTTTTATAATATACATCAGCTAGTCTTATACACGTACGGAATTTAATATACTTCATATAAGGGGCATCCCCACTGAGGGCAAATGCATTATTATGGAGGGCAATGGAAGCTTCTGTGTCACCTGCATATTCTGTTTGAAATGCTTTTAAGGAAAGGTATTTAGGGAGCAGTTTGTGTCCTTCGGGCAATTTTTGGATTTCATTTTCCAGCAATAGGATGGTTTCCGCAGCCGATCGCTGTTCTGGGATTAGGCTCTGCGACGTAAAATAAATCTCATAGATATAGGCCCAAGCTTTTTCTTCGGGTGCTACTGCCAGGGATTTAAATTCTTCCAGATAAATTATGAACTGATCGTTAGTGTGGTAGAATTCAAAGTGATAAAATTCTAATATACCTAATAAAGCAATTTTTAACAAATCAGGGTTTTGGCTTTCTTTTGCCGCAACATAGGCATTAAAAAAATGGTTGAGGGAAGTGGATGTATAGGGTTTATGGTACAGGTGATTATAAGCTTTCTTTAAATTAACGATAACCTTATATTCAAGTGTGTTTTCGTGTGTTTCAGGCATTGCGGAAGATACAGAAATAATAGATTCCTGCCCGGCATAATAAAGCAGACCTGCCAGTTCTCCCAGCTCTTTCCTCATCTGTGGTTGAGGATGTTTCTCGGCAATGCGAGAAGCTTCCTCATAATCGAGATTGAACAGTAGGTTGCAATACTGCTTGAATGTAAAAATTTCTTCCTTGTTTACCGCAATTCCATGCAAAGAAAAGAAGACTGCTAAAAAAAATATAGAAGCTACCCTTTTCAAGAAAGGATTATTTTACTATATCCCCTTGGGCAGATGCCACCGGGAGCAATAATTTCTACCATTTTTTCCCCGGTAGGCAAAAAACTGTCCTTACATTCCTCTATCTTATCTTCTTTACTGGAATTATCAGCATCTTTGGGATCCGGATTACGGACTACTTCAAGAAAGAGGTCTTCAGCTAAAGGGATATTCAAATTGTCCTGTTCCCTGAAGGGGGATTCCCCTATATCTAATGTTTGTAAGTCAAGGGTTATTCCTATACAATCAAAACTAATTGTTGGGCTATTTCTTGCTCCATGATCCTTACCCGTGCGAGTTGTAATAGGGTTAACAGACATGTTTTTAATTCCCAGACGGCTGTTTACATTGTAGTTGACAGACCTGACCTCAACTTTTTTAATGGTTTTCTTTTCCACGGTAAATTTGGCATACACCCCAAAAAAAGTAGCGTCTTTTAAACTACCGTATATAAATTGATACCGATTATTGGATGCTTCATTTAGATGTACTGTACCTGATAATTCCATAGTTAGTGTATTTAGTTATATAAAACTAATATAAAAAATGGAAATAAAAATAACCAGTAACGGGAATATTAAAATAAACAGCAAAGTAACCCAGAGATTGTTATTTCATCAAATATTTTATACCAAAGAGGAACAGAAAAAAACAAAGAAACCCCACCAGTACCCAGATGCTTCCCTTGTAGTATTTCTTGTGTAAAGCCTTGTCTTTTCGGTAGCTTAGAAATATAAGTATCACAAAAACAACAAAAAATAAAATTGCAAAAATAAGTTGGCCTTGGGTAAACATGAATTTGTATTTTAGTGACGTAAAAGTACAACCAAAAAATAAAATATACCCGTATGAAAAGAAAAATCGAAGCCGTAAAAGAATTTCACGAAGCATTTGGACTTGGTATAAAATACAAACCCACAGCAGATCTGGGCGAACCAAAAAACCTGTTGCGGTACAAATTGATGCGGGAGGAAAATGAAGAGTACCTGGAAGCGGCAAACAATAATGATTTGGTGGAGGTAGCAGATGCTTTGGGGGATATGCTGTATATCTTATGCGGTACTATTCTGGAACACGGCCTGCAACATAAAATCGAAGAAGTATTTGAAGAAATACAGCGCAGCAATATGAGTAAACTGGGTGCAGATGGAAAACCCATTTATAGAGAAGATGGTAAGGTCTTAAAAGGACCAAGCTATTTTCAGCCTAATATTGAACAGATTTTAGGGAAAGAATGAATATATAGCAATCAAAAACAAGTAAGAAATAGTAGCAGCATTAGCATCCCATATTTTTAAAAACTTTAATTTCAAATACCAATTATTTTACCGAAATTGCATTTTACAAATTAATCAACACTCCTAAAAAAAGTACCCATGGCAGACGATTTTGATTTATTAGAAACAAGTGCAAACAAGAAGCAGGGAAAAGTAGATGTAAACTGGGGTCAGGCAATTGACCAGATGAAGTCTAAACTGGCACAAGAAGATGACCCGGAGATGCGTCAAAAGATCCTCAATGCCACACTGGATGACGTGGTTGGCATGGCTGAAAAAGACAGATCCACGCTACTTGATGCCATTAAAGACTTGACCGATTATCAGGATGAGGTAGGAATTATTTTTGAGAAATTTTCCTCCTTGAATGCTGAGGAACTTAAAGTTATAGAAAATGCCCAAAACCGTTTGGAGCGTGCCAAAGTAAAAATACAGGAAGCAGAAAGCAAACCCGACACTTGGTGGAATAACCTTTGGGGAAGAAAAGCAAAAATAAGAAATGCAGAAACCGAACTGAAAAACGCACAAAAGGAGCGTGACAACGCAGATACCAAAGCAAAAGCTATGTTCCAGGAGCGCATTGAAAGCGCAGATATACAAACCCTGTTAAACGAATTGTCCTATAAAAGCCAGGCTGCAGTGCAACGCCTGCAAACCCGTGAAGTAGAAATCAAGGAAGTGGAAGACAGGCTTCAGGAAGCTATTGTGGAAGCGACAAAAAATCACATCCGCTCCTTGGACAAAAAGAAAGAAGTAGAAACCAAACTCGAGATGGAATATGCCCTACTGAAACAGGCACGTCAAGAGTTGGAAGAAATCGTGGACAAACAGTCTTCGGCCTATGCAGAAAGTATTGGTAAGGTAACCACACTCGAACAAAAAGTGGAGGAACTGGAAGGTCTTAAGAATGCCTATACCACACTTGCTGCCAGTAAAGACAGTTTTGTACATAAGCATAACCTTACGATAAAAGTGCTTACTTCATTACGAAGTAATTTACAGACCCACCGGGCCAAACTGAAAAGCGATACCGAAGAGCGTTTGAAATATTATGATGGATATGTGGTTGCTTTAAAAGCAAGGACAGATCAGGAATTTGCAGCCATACTGGAACATTTAGGCGTTAAAACAGATGAACATATTGGGGAAACTCTTGCCGCCATGCACTCTGCCAGTGCAAAGGCCCGTCAGGATATGATGGATAATATTCCGGTGCACGAGAAAGTCATGCAAGGGGTGTATAGCAGTTATGCGGAAGCATTACAAGAGATACGCGCTAAAGACCTTAAAATACAGGAAAATTTTGCAGAACGTTACGGCATTGATATGAAAGAAATTTTTGAAGAATATTATGCCTCAGATAAAAAAGCAGAACGGGATACCAAAGACGACAATCCGGGAACGCCGAAAAAGAATGATGACGATTTGTTGTCCTGATAGATAACAAAAATAAGTGTAAACTCTTTCGGTTGCTGAAATAATTTCACAATGAGTACCCTTTGGTGACCGAAAGAATACCTTGCCAATTAACCCAAAAAGTTTTTCAATACCTCTTACCAATGATTATTACGCCTTTAGATTCTGCAGCACTGGATTCCAAAGAACAATATATTTTCTATCACAGGCTAATGGATTTTGTATTAAAAGAATTACTGATCCACGTGCAGAATGAAAAACTTTGTAACAGGCAGGAATTAGATGTTTTCAAACAATATTCTGACTTATTGCTGTATTCCATTGAAGCTATGCGGGTCAAATATATGTATGACACAGAGGCCAATATGAAGGTGGATTTAACCAATTCCGGTTTTCCAACCTATCTTGAGTTCCGGTATCTTTTCAATGACCTCTCCCTTAAAGAAAATTTTCTGCGCAAACTCACCGATGTGGAAGTGGTAAAGCAGGAAATTTTGGACCAGTTACTTCGGGTTAATAAACCCCTTTCCAAAGAAAAGTTGTTTCAGGCGGCATCCATTGTATATTATACCTCGGTTAAAAAAGAGTTTATTTTCAACCGTTTTGTGCAGGGTAAAATAATTGAGGCTCCTGAAGGATCAGATACACAATATATGACCAGTTGGGGGTTTTATGATTTGGCACACAACCGCCCTTTTATCTGTTATATGTATTTTGATTGCAAAGACAAGAATATACATTTGCATAAAGAGGAAGTGTATGCCATTTTACAAGAAGTAGCAGACAGGGAAATGTCCCTTGATACGATGGCTTATACCATTGACAACCGTTTGCATTGGCTGATGCCAAAAAAAATAAAACGTCTGGATTTGGGTCCTATACACAGTATTTTTGCCAAAGATGATAATCCCGTTACCCATTTAATACTGGAAGGGCTGTCTAAGCGAGAGATTCCGCTGGAGTCGTATGCAGTTACCTTAAAAATAGAGGAAACAGTTTCCCAAAGCACCTTTAAATCGGGCGGGTTTTTAACAGCCGAGATTTACAGAAATGGGGTTCCCCGGTGAAACAACAATTTCTATTAGCACCCCATAGGATACTGCAATTGATGTACAGCAACTATCCCGAAAATTAAAAGTAACCTTACGCGACCGCCAATTGAAATGGCGGCTTTACAGGCGATGAACAACAAAACAAACTATCAGATACTTTAGGGATATATATTTCTAAAGTTTCCAAAAAATACAAGTTATGCAACACAATGCTACTTTTCCCATAAAACAAAATGATCTCGACAAACTTCGGGAGGAAGCAACTTCCTATCTGAAAAGTGTACAATGGGAACAAAGTCAACGAGCTAAAAATAGGGATAAAGAAGCTCAAGACACTTCAATACTACTGTATTTGTCCAAAGCTAAAGGCAACGGTGCCCCAGAAGCAATTTCCATTTCCCGCACCATACTCGAATTAAAAAAACGGCTTTTACCGGATTCGGTCGCTATTCCCATACATTTGAATTCCACCTTGTTTGCGCTTCAAGAAGGCATCGTGATGGGACTTAAAATTCGGGACAACTTCTTTGACAGTTCGGGGTTGGCGCTTCTTCATGAACGAAGGGATACCCTCGATAATCAGGGAAAACGGGAATATGAAAGCAAGCTACATACTTCCTCTGCATTTATGCTGTATGCTATGGCTTACTACATTCTGCACAACCTGAGATTGCATGCCTCTGATGATCTGGCGGTGATGAAAAATAAGTTTGCGGGCATACCCGAAGTTTCCTTTTTCTCCCCGTCCAAAGCCATCTCTTGCAACCTCTTTTATTACGATAAATATCTGAGCCACCCTGAAATTATAAAGACCGATAAAGATGTGATTGATTTTACGGTGGTTTATTTTGAAGCGTTGATTGATGAGGTGCAAATACGTAAAAGCACACTGGAATATACCGAAACCGTTACTGACCGGACCTATAAACTGGAAAATTCCGAATTTGCAATTTCGGGCTGGGAAAATGTGTTTTCAGGAACTGCTAAAAGTATCGAATTCAATCGCATCGAATTTGAGCAGATTGTGGGAAACAGGGATGCGAAGCACTTTGGAAGACGTCTTACCGAGCGAATGCTCAGTTATGACTTTGCCGAAAAGAAAAACCCGTTTCAGGAACTGGGCGGTTTTATGCCGGTATTTATGGGATATGGTATTCCCGGCACCGGTAAAAGTATGCTAATTGCTGCTATTGCCACACGGTTAAAAGACCACTGTGACCATTTGGAGATTCCGTTTTTGTTTCATCCCATGCCTGATACCTTGATAAGTACGTTTCAGGGAGGCTCCGCCGAAAAAATGGTGGAATGGATGAAACCCTTACAAGACCCAACCAAACTTATATTTGCACCCATAGACGATGCTGAAAACAACCTCCAGGAAAGGACCGCACAAGGGGTTTCTGCTGGAGTAAAAGAAGTGATAGGGGTGTTTCTGCGATATACCGAAGGTGCCTATGCAGTAAACTACGGAAACAGTTCCATAGGCTTGTTCACCAACCTTCCAGAAACACTCGATAAGGCGGTAATTTCCCGTGTGCAGGGACGTTTTAAAATTGACGGAGCAAGGGATACCCACGATTTTTTGGACCAGGATTACCTATGGTGGAACAAACTGGAAAAAACCTTACCTGATTTTATCAATATGAGGGATCCGGAAACCTACAAATATCTCAGTGCCCAAGGCGTCGCAACCCATATGGGGGAAATATTGACCAATGTGGAAAAACCTTCTGAAGAACGTATTCTCGAAATCTATAACCGGGTGGAAAACCAATGCAAAGCTACAGAACATCTATTTTTTGCAACATTGTATAAGGAGATACAAAAGACATTTCCGTTCTTTTCTTCCAGGGACGTCAGGAATATACAGTCAGCTATCTCATTGCGCTTAACAGATTTTGATCTGGAAAAAAACTGGTTTGAGAATCCTGAACGGTATTTTAAAAAGAACTACGAAACTAAATTCGGGATGCTTCAGGAACTAATGAAAGCCAATATGAAAGGACTGAACTTTTCAGAAATCAGAAGGCAGGAAGTGGTGCGATATCTGGATAATGTCGCCACGATTGCAGATACTGACTTTAAAAGAAAGGTAGAAGGCAGGCTAGATCAGATGCATATCGAATTACAGGCAAGGGATAAATTTGACAGCCAGTACCTTAACAAGAAATAAGAAATATAATTTCTGGAGACTAAACCATGCAAAAACTGCAACTTGCCAATCTATACAAAGCAGAACTTATACCAGTAAGCGGAAAACTTGCAGAAAGGTATAACCGCTGCCTTCAATTAATGGGTATTGCGCCTACATCGTTGGGAGCATTCTCCATTGACGGTGTAGGATGGAGCCCTGAAATTGCAGAAGAGAAGCAGGATTCCCACTACCTGAATCTTGGTGATGCAAACCAGCATGCTATTGTGATTACCCCTTTACAGAAGAATAAACCCATTTACATTCCTTACCATTCGTTTGACAAAGATATCATGAGGTTTGTTTTTGAAACCTATGGAGCAAAAATTAATGACATTACCCGCAACTGTGCCATTTGTATTGATTTTGACCAGAAAATAGATGTGTTTTATGAACCGCTGGATGTTTTGAAATATGAATACATTCACCTTCGTTTTCATCTTATCGATAATCTGTTTGAAGCGCAGCAACAGCAGCAACAACTTATTAAAACGTTCCACAAGGGCAATAATTTTATAGACGAAAAGATACATGCCAGAATATTAGATTCCGCTACAAAACATGGCGATTTAAGAGGAAGGGATTTGGAATTGCCCGAATTAGTGTATAAATCGGCTTCCTTTTTTACCAGGGCATTTGGTGGGGTGTATGTTTTAAGGGATTTCATTATACCGATTTTGGTATTTAAGGACAAAAAAGCCCATAACCAAGCGATAAAAGATACCACCCATAATGTATTGATCTATCATATTGAACACCGGGAGTTGCTGGTAAAGCTAAAAGAACATCTTATTGTGGAGTATGATTTGAAACTAGTGGTGGAGACCCCACGCTATGATCGTATAAAAAAGATGCAACTCGCGTTGTTACTGGATAAAACCGAGCATTCAAAAAAGGAAATTTTAAACAACCCCGTCTTATTCCGCAATTATTTAAACAAATTAGATAAGACATACCATGGCAAGGTGACAGGGGTAGAGCAATATTTGGATAAGCTTGCGGTAAGTAATACGTTTAAGATGCATGATATAATCGATTATGATCTTCTGGTAGCCATGTATGAACCCCATTCCTCCTTATCTGCCACACAACAAGATCTCATTTGGCAACTTATGGTGCATATAGCGCCTAAAGATGTTCTGTATCTGTACTGGTATGATAAGGAAAGTTTTTATGAACTGTACAAGAAATGGGACGAATCTTTGCAGGAATGGGTAATTGAAACCATCACCAAAGAGATATTTAACGCATAAGGAATCGGGGCGGCAATAGTTTGGAATATTTTTCAGATATTTATACGACAGAAGTAATGCCTGTATCTAGCTTGAATAAATAAAATATATAAAGATTATGACACTTGAACTACTCGTTTTTATTTCCTCGGTACTATTTGGTGTTTTGCTGTACTGGCGGGAATCCCACAGCAATAAGATATATCGTTTTTTTAATAAATTACTGTATTCCAAAAAGTTGCAGATGAAACCGGAAGACCGAACAGGATTTCTTTACCTACAGAACTTTCTGTTACGACTGGTATTTCTTACCGTTCTGTTTCTTTTTCTCCTTGTGCTTTGGCGCTTTTTAATACCTATTGACATTGCGACAATTTCGGTTTTTGCATCTAGCATAGTGGGAACCTTGCTAGGAACTTATATAGCCGGATTTATTCAGAAAACACAGGCTTCTATTGGTTCTGAAGAGGTAAAGGAAATAAAAGGGGAAGTAGTGGAAGAAAACCCGACCTTGGAAGAAACACGGGAACCTGTACAAAAAATACCACCCATCGAAGAAAAAAGCGCCCGGGATCGTTTAAAGGAAAAAGGGTTACTTTAATTTTTTAGCGGAATAAAACTAAATATCCAATGATCAAAAGATACTGGCAACGAGGAAAAAAACAAAAAACCATAACCATTGCAGGCGTTTTTATTTTACTGCTACTGCTCTTCCTCTTCCGAGACGATTACCAGCCCGTGCTTCTATTTCTTCGGAAATACTTTTTTATTTTACTACTATGTGCCGTGGTGCTTTTCTTCGGTTTGCGCAAATTCCGGAATTCTTTAAGTGCCGGAAAACGTTTACTTACCCTGCTGCTTATTGGGGTGTTTTTTGGTATTTTATACCTGGTAGGCTGGCATTTAGATATGTATGCCTATATGAAAACCTATTACGTTTTCCAAAACCTGAACCGTACCGAATTAAATGAATTACCGTTAAGTCAAAACGAACGCATACAGCCGTTGCGAAATATCGCTTCCATGGCAGGCGAGTCTGTGGGGGAAACCAAAGATGTTTCCCTGCCGCACTTGGTAAGGGTAGATGGTGAAAACAAATGGACCATGGTCATAGAGCCGGCTGAAAAGTATGTTTGGCAACGCATAAATTCAAATATTGAGGAAATCTTCTCCGTACCTAGTACCACGCCATTCCCCAGATTTTCCAGTGATAATAGGATTCCTGTGACATTCTCTATAGGGGAGTCTCTCAAATTCAGCCGAAATACCTATAACGCAGCGGTCAAAAAATTCAATTTGTTACAATTATTTACCATGCAACCATCGGATGTCTTTTATATGAAAAATGACAATGGTAACTGGGTACAAGTCGTCTGCCTTATAAAATGGAAAGGTTTTTTCTTTCCGTATCCCACCTTTGGGGGTGTTATGATCATTGACAGTGGTAAACACAATTTTAATGATTATCTGGAACGTCTATTTGTTGGAAAAGGCACCTATATTTCCCCGGAAGAAATTAAAAACTATCCTTATTTAACACGCCAAAATATTCTCGCGGAAGAAGTTTCCCAACTACAGGCAGAGTCCCTGAAGTTTCTGGGTGGTTTCAGCGACCCCTTACCGTGGAATATGGAAACAGCGGTAAAAATTCCTGAATTGCCTGATGACCAGAACCAACAACCCTATGTAACTGATTTTAATTTTGAAGGAACTTCTCCCGATGCCTATAGCGGTTTATATCATTGGTTTGGGCTCGAACCCATAGGCGATGAGCGCACAAGTCTTACGTTTAGTGTATTTATACCTGCAGATGGCAGCGACAAGGTATTTTATTATGACCATGCCACTAAAAAAGAAGGCATGGGAGGGGTTTCTGCAATGCCGTTAAAGGTAGTTGAGTCCAGAAAGGAATATGATTGGACAGCCAATAAACCGGTGGAATTCCGACCATATATCCGGGAGATAGCGGGAAGAAAACGTATGTTTTTTCTTGGAACTATTTCTGCTGTAAATCAGGAAACCGGGGAATTTGACGGTTCTTCCACGCCAGATTTGGCATTGATAGACAGTGAATACCGCGATGTGGTTTGGGTGGATTCCAAAAATTCAGCCGGATGGGACAAAGCCATATTCGATCAGTTAATTGATACATGGAGAGCAAACGAACGCAATGAAACGTTCTTTATAGAGGAAACCCGTCTACGATTAGAAGAAAATTCGGTACAAGAGGATACAATTAACAATATCCCCATTCAGGAACCGGATACTTCCGGACAATAGTTTTTACTATCCTCTCAAGGTTCAAAACCGGGAGAGGGTTTAATCTAAAATTCGAGCGTTATATTAACACCTACTCTAACTGCAACAGACTCAACGAATAATATTCTTTCGCATCCAGAAAATGTTCTTCCACGAGAAATCCATTTTCAGCACATAGATTCTCTATTTCGCTAAGATTATATTTTTTGGAAATTTCGGTGTGTATGACTTCATGCTTTTTAAAAGGAATAACTTCCCCGGCAATAATAACCTCTTGTTTTTTTAAACTTACGATAAAACTGTAACAATTTCCTGAAATAGGGTCATAGTAGGGGTAATGGTCAAAAGCAGCAGTATCAAAATTTCCTTCGAGTTCCCGGTTTATTCGGGTTAAAAGGTTTAGGTTAAATGCTTTAGTAATACCGTCATCGTCATTATAAGCTTTTAATATAGTATGCGGATTCTTCTTCAAATCAAACGCTATCAATATAAGGTCCTCGGGTTGCATTCCTTCTTTCAGCCATTGAAAAAAGGACTTGGTGCGCTCTGCATTGTAATTCCCTATGTTGCTTCCCAAAAATAAAATCAGGTTGTTTTTTTGCTCTTTTAAAATGGAATGGCAAGTTTCAAAATAATTCCCCGTAACGGTATTTATGGGCAGATTGGGTAATGCTTGTTCTATATTTTTCCTGTTTTCTTTCAAAATGTTGGGAGAGATATCCAGAGCTGTATAGGATATTTCCAACTTGTTTTCCAAAAGCTTTTTAAGCAATTCCAAGGTTTTGGTTCCGTCCCCTGCGCCAAGCTCGACTATATTCCAGTTTTGCCGCTGTTTTTTTAAAAGAGAACCAATGGCATCGCTTTTATCAGCTATGATTTCCCGTTCACAACCCGGCAAATAATAGGATTCCATATGCATGATTTGTTGAAATAATGCATCTCCTTTTTTATCGTAAAAGTATCTCGATGGCAGTGCTTTTTGTTCCTTTTGAAGCCCTGATAGAATATCTTCTTTAAACGTAGTTTTCATCTATTTTAGTTGGTGTTTTTAGCAAGCCGTATTCCGGAGAAAATCCATCTGGAAGACGCATGAAAGAAGTTTCTGTAGGTTATTCTACTGTGATTTGGGGGGGTGGCTATCGATGCGCCTCGTAAGACCTGTTGATTGACCATGAATTTCCCGTTATATTCGCCCAATGCTCCGGGGGCTTTTGTATACCCGGGATAATGCAAATATGCAGAATTAGTCCATTCCCAAAGTTGTCCCCACTCTAACCTTTGTGCAGCAATTTCCCATTCCTGTTCGGTGGGTAATCGGCAGCCTGCCCATTCCGCGAAAGCAAAAGCTTCATAAAACGAAATATGGGATACAGGAGCTTTTGGATCTAAAGCTTCCAAACCATTCATTGTGTATGCCATCCATTTATCCTTGTTATTTTTTGTGTACAGAGGTCTGTTTATATCGTTTTGATGTATAAAATCCCAGCCTTCTGCGTGCCAAAGATCATGGTTTTTATACCCGCCGTCTTTTATAAATGCGACATATTCGCCATTAGTCACCAAGGTGTTTCGTAAAGCCACCGATTGCAGATAGACTTTATGGCGTTGCAGTTCGTTGTCAAAACAAAAGGAATCACCGGTGGCACCTATTTCATACACGCCTTCTTCTACAGTTATCCAAGCTTCTTTTTGGGTTTCTTTTTTCAGCACATAGTTTGTCGTGCATTTTGGCAGAAGGGGTTGCGTGCCTAAAATATATTTTATGTCATAGACCAGTAATTCCTGGTGTTGTTGTTCGTGATTTATACCCACTTCCATCAGGTAAAGTAATTCTTGCGAACAATCTCCTTCTAATAATTGCAACATATATTTGGTTACAAATGCCCGATAGTTATACACGTGTTCTACTGTAGGCCTGCTCAGGAACCCGCGATTGTTTCTAAGGGTTCGTTCGCCTATATTGTTGTAGTAGCTATTGAACAAAAACGAAAAGTGCTCGTCAAAAACGATATATTTTTTTAGATGCGGCACCAGCACAAACTGCTCAAAAAACCAGGTGGTGTGTGCCAAATGCCATTTGGGCGGCGAAACATCGACAATGGGCTGTGGTATGTAATCTTCGACTGCTAAGGGTTTGCAAATGCTTTCAGATAGTTTGCGGGTACTTAAAAATTGATTTCGAAGTTTTTGTTGGTCAATAGTATGGGTCATGATTCGATTTTTACACCTTTCCAGAAAGCGATATGGTTTTTTATTTGTTTTGCAGCATCCTTCGGCGCTGAATAAAACCAGGCAGCATCGGTATTGGTTTTACCTTCAACAGACAAGCTGTAATAGCTTGCTTCCCCTTTCCATGGGCATTGGGTTTTGGTCGCAGAATCCTCAAAATAGGTAGGATTAATGCTATCCTTTGGAAAATAATGGTTTCCTTCCACTTCAATAGTGTTTTTACTTTCTGCAAGGATGGTGTTGTTCCAGATGGCTTTCATAGTTTTTTATTTTTAGTTATACTTTTTTAAGATTTTCCAGCATGGTAGGGATTAGTTCCGATACCGTGGGATGCGGCACCACAGAATCCCGTATCACGCTATAGGGAACATCAGCATACATGATATTTAGGATACTTGTTATAATTTCATCACCACCCACGCCAAGAATGGATGCACCGAGAATCTTATCCGTCTTTTTATCCACCAGTACTCTCATAAACCCTTTGGTTTCTCCTTTTTCTTTCGCTCGGGCAATTTTATCCATCGGTCGGAATGCTTCCATAACCTCATACCCTTTATCTTTTGCATCTTTTTTGGTTAAACCAGCACGTCCCAATGGCGGATCGATAAACAATCCGTAGGTGAGAATACGATCGGTAACTTTTCGGGATTTGGTTTTCTGGATATTTGCAGCGATTATTTCGTAGTCATTGTATGCAGTATGGGTAAATGCACCGCGGCCGTTGCAGTCACCCAATGCATAAATGCCGGATACATTGGTTTCTAAATAATCATTAACCGTAATATAACCGCGTTTGTCTGTTTGGACACCTGCAGCTTTTAAATTTAAAGTATCGGTATTCGGGGATCTTCCAACAGCAAGAAGAAGGTGACTTCCTTTGATTTTGGGACTGCCTTTAGTGCAATCCACTTGCACGGCTATACTACTATCTTTGTTCTTTTTTCCGCCGATACAGGTTGCATCTAGGCGGAATTTCACTTTCTCATCTTCCAGAATATCCTGAATAGCTTTGCTTACATCTGTATCTTCTTTGGAAATAATTGCATCCCCTTTTTCAATAATGGTCACTTTACTGCCGAAGCGACGAAACATCTGACCAAATTCAAGACCTATATAACTACCACCAACAATGATTAGGTGTTCAGGGAGTTTTTCCAGTTCCAAAATCGTCTGATTGGTAAGATAAGGTATGTCTTTAAATTCGTCAGGAATGGAAGGTCTTGCCCCAACATTGATATAAATAGTTTCTGCGGAGAGTTCTTTTTTATTTACCGTTACGGTTTTAGGTCCGCTGAAAGAGGCTTCCCCTTTGAAATAAGTTATGTTCTTTTCTTTTTCAATCCCAGCCTTAATCCCGGATACAGAATCTTGTATCAGGGCGTCTTTTCTGCTTTTTACTTTTTTTAAATTCAGGATACTCCCTTTTGGAATAGTCACCCCTAGAGCATCACCATGTTTGGTTTCCCATATACGGCGTGCACTGGCGACATACGCTTTGGTAGGGGTGCAGCCCACATTGACACAGGTGCCTCCCAGATGTTCTTTTTCGATAAACGCCACTTTTTTTCCTTTCCCCGCAAGGGAAAAAACCAAGGGCGTACCGGCCTGACCGGAACCAATAATAATTGCGTCAAATTTGTGCATGTGTTGGGTCTACTATTTTTGAACAACTAAGAAACAGCAGTCACTAAGATAGGAATTTCAAAATACCCATTTCCCAATGGAATTATAAAATTTTAAATTTATAAGGATTTAAGAAGATACCAGAAACCAGAAACTTGAAACCAGAAACTTGAAACCAGAAACTTGAAACCAGAAACTTGAAACCAGAAACTTGAAACCAAAAACTTGAAACCAGAAACCCTTAAACCTTATACCTCCAGCCAAAAGTATCTTCGGCATTGTTATATTGAATATCGGTAAGTTGTTTTTTGAGGCGCGTCGCATAGGAATCCTCCATACCGGGAAGGTCAAAGTTTTCCCCCTGATACCCAAAACCGGAAACCGGACTGATAATTGCCGCAGTTCCTGCGCCAAAAATCTCTTTCAGGCTATGGTCCCTGGCTGCAGCGACCAATTCTTTAACAGATATTTTTCTAACTTCAGTAGGAATTCCTTGTTTTTCTGCAAGGGTGATGATGCTTTTTCGGGTAACACCGTCTAAAATTCGTTCACTGGTAGGTGCGGTGATTAAGGTGTCGCCAATTCTAAAAAAGACATTCATAGTTCCGGCCTCTTCCAAATATTCGTGTGTACTGTTTGTCCACACAATTTGCTGATAACCGAGTTCTTTAGCCAGACTGGTAGGATAAAATTGAGCCCCATAATTTCCTGCAGCTTTTGCAGCACCAACACCGCCATTGGCAGCCCTGCTGTATTTTTCTGCAATAAGCACTTTTACATCACCGGTGTAATAGGCTTGCGCCGGGGACATGAGTATCATGAATTTATATTCGTTAGAAGGAGCTGCAGAAACCCCTGCCTGTGTTGCAATTACAAATGGTCTTATATATAAAGTATTACCGGCGCCTTTGCGTACCCATTCTTTATCCAAACGAAGTAAAGTTAGAAGCCCTTCCATAAACACTTCTTTGGGTACTTCTGGTATGGCAAGACGAACAGACGATTTATTAAAACGTAGATAATTTTCTTCCGGTCTAAAAAGCCAGACTTTATCCTGATTATCTTTGTAAGCTTTCATACCTTCAAAAATAGCCTGCCCATAGTGAAAAACACGTGCTGCGGGGGAGATGGTAAGTGGGCCGTAAGGTTCTATGACCGGGGTTTGCCATTTTCCGTCTTTATAATCACAGCTAAGCATATGATCTGTAAACACACTTCCGAAATTTAAATTGTCAAAATCTACCTGAGCAATCCTGGAGTCTTTTACTTTTTTTATTTCTATAGGGAAGGTGTTATTTGTTTGCATTTTTTAAAGTTTTGGATTCTACAAAAGTAGGCATTTTTTAGGGTAAATAAAAAAGCAAAATAAAAGGGTGAAATTTCGTATCTTTGCCGGTCTATTAAGTATCTAAAAATCAAAAACCCAATGAAAAAAATCATTTTATTAGTGAGTGTTTTTACGCTATTATTTGCTTGCAAAAACAATACTGAAAATCAGGAAATCACTACTACAGAAGTAGAAGACCAAGAAAAATATATGGCTATCGGCGACCCTATTTCTGATGCCGATGCTATTTCAGATAAAGAAATGGCTGCACTATATGCAAACTTGAAACCAGGGGATACCGTGGATGTAAAATTTGTTTCCACTGTAAATGAAGTGTGTCAAAATAAAGGCTGCTGGATGAAAATGGACCTTGGCGAAAAAGAAGCAATGATCAAATTTAAGGATTATGCGTTCTTTATGCCTAAAGATATTGCCGGCAAAGAAGTTATCCTTAACGGAAAAGCATTTGTAGAGGAAATGTCTGTGGACGAACAAAGACATTATGCAGAAGATGCCGGACAGGGCGCAGACGAAGTCGCAATGATTACACAACCTAAGAAAACCCTCTCTTTTGTTTCTGATGGGGTTTTAATCATTCAATAAATGCAACGGAAGATCGTAACGACAAGTGACGGTTCTTCCACAATCTATTTTCCGGAATGGGATGAGCATTATCATTCCAAACACGGCGCAATACAAGAGGCATATCACGTTTTTGTAAAAATGGGATTGTCTCTTTTTTCTTCCCAAAAAGTAACTATTCTCGAAATAGGTTTCGGCACAGGATTAAATGCATTTATCACCCTGATCGAAGCAGAAAATAGAAACCTGCAAATCTCATACGAAGGTATAGATGCTCATCCCGTAGCTATGGAAGAGGTGCACTTACTGAATTATCCGCTTCAGCTTAATGCTTCGGAAGCTGTTTTTAAACAGTTACACGAAATTCCGTGGGAACAATCCATAAAAATCAACCCCACATTTACATTAAAAAAGCGAAAACTTTTTTTTGATCAGATAGAAGATATAGCAAAATTTGATCTTATTTATTTTGATGCCTTCGGAGCAAGGGTACAACCAGAACTTTGGACAGAAGCCATCTTTCAGAAAATGCATACCGCCTTAAAACCGAATGGTGTCCTAGTTACCTATTCCGCAAAAGGAAGCGTGCGCAGAGCCATGCAACAAGTGGGATTTAAAGTGGAAAAATTACCCGGACCACCCGGGAAAAGAGAGATGTTGCGTGGGGTGATGTGAGTGCTTAGATTAGATTTAAAGTTTAAGGTTCCAAATTTAAAATTCAAAGAGTTGGATTATTTTTACTGCTAAGGTTTCGACACTTCGACAAGCTCAGTGCATCGCTCCCAGCGTTCGGCGGGCACGGCGCTCAACCCCCGCTAAGGTTTCGACTCCGCTCAACCCCCGCTAAGGTTTCGACT
>Ga0209284_10002521_pt1 | contig 24822 bp, 14 predicted proteins | sample FRY03_FD_187211 | JGI IMG/M metagenome (GOLD analysis project Ga0209284, IMG submission 187211) | Freshwater microbial communities from Lake Fryxell liftoff mats and glacier meltwater in Antarctica - FRY-03 (SPAdes) (version 2) | ecosystem: Environmental > Aquatic > Freshwater > Ice > Glacier...
GTGCAGACTTCCGATGAAGCGTGCGTGCATGCACAAGATATTGATTACATCCCGACTATCCATAAGAAACCTCCCGATTGAATAAAAAAGCACGTATCCACCAAGGTGAACACGTGCTTACTGACCTTGTCAGTATGACTAATGGGTGTTACATGGTTTACGCAGCTGCGCGGCTACTTTAAAAGTGTCTTTTCGGGTTTCCCCGGCTTGCGCTCCACAATCAGTGGCGGGTCTAGTTTTTTGGCCTTGCCGCGCCGATACACCTGAGCCGGCTTCCCCGTGCCAGACGCAGACAAACGGGATTCACCCGGAATCTCTTCAATAAATCCGTCGATCGCGATCGCCTTACGCGCAAAGTTGGCAGGGTCAAAGTCTCGTTTAAATGTTGGACGATTACTTGATGAACGCCGGTATTCGTCGGCGAGCAATTTCTCAATCTTGCCAAGTACCGCAGTCTCACGCGGAGTCGATCGATCTGTTGATAACCGAGCCGAAGACGACCTATTTAGCCCAGCAAGTGGTGCGAACTTTCGAGAGAACTCCCCGATTGCTTCATCAAGTGGACTACCGCCTACTCCGGCGTCGTACTTGCGAAGTCGTTCGGCGTATCGGTTGGTGTTGGCGTCAGGGTTGTAGGCATGGTGGAAGATCACTTCATACACGCTGCGCAGTTCCCGAAGGGTGAACTCGTCTGGGCAGAACTTGAGCGCAATCGGCGTTCGCTCCATGAGTTCGCGCACTCTGGAAATGGCGTCTCGCAGTATGCGCTCGTGATCAAATTCAAGTTTGTTTGGTCGGGCGAGCAGTTCTACGACGTCCATGAACTTGGCGCTGACCGCATCGCTACCTGCAAAAGGGGAGGAGAACGATGGATGAAAGGCAACGAAGGCAATGCTGATCGTGCGGCCAGGGCGCGGATCGCGCCCCACGTCGCCATAGGCTCCCAGCTGCACCAAATCATTGGGCGAAACCTCGACGGCCGTTTCTTCAAACAGTTCGCGTCGCGCGGCGTCCACCAAGTTCTCATTTTGCCAGTGCACATGCCCGCCCGGGAGTGCATAGTCGTGGTCGGTGCGGTCCACTTCGCGCACATAGCCGTCAGTGGTACTGAAGATGCATGATTTGGCACCATGCCGCTGTACCACTGCCACTTGCAGTACACCCCTATTAATAGTGAGGGCAACCACGTCGACCGCAACATGAAAATTAGTGGGGAAGTCGGGGGTTGGTGGGATCGCGTTTGGAATGTCCATGTTGTTGCTACTCATACGCACAAAGGCTTAATAGATGTAATTCTACATAAACCAAGCGGAAACGGCTGATCGAACATCCTCATTGATGTGTGCGCCGGCGGCCTGAGTGCTGGATAGGGGCGGATCAGTCCAACACGCCTAACGGCCATAAAGCTCGATGAAGGCCCATTTCTCATACCCTGTATGGATTTCTAATAGTCATCCAGTCGATCTATTATAATGTATAATACAATTAAATGATTATAGTTACTTGTGATCTAACTATTTAGGATGTGCTATACTTATCCGGCACGGTGGCCATCCATTGGAAAAGTCGCATTCAAGCTGACCAGCATCGGAAAACATGGGATTAACCCTGTTACACCCATATGTCATAATACCAATTACTAGGCCAAGTCCGCCAGATATCGAATCCTATTCCCACTCGAAAGGGGACTCAATGACCACCTTCCAGCACCCGAACACCCGCCAGCAGAATCTCGATGGGGAGTACATCACACGCTTTTATATCGAACTCCGTCGACTACTTAACGGCAGGTTCGCATCTATAGGTCTCGACGTCGACGACATCGTTTCGTATGCGTGCGTCAATCTCTGTGGCAAGGTCGTGTCGATCATGAGCAAGCACCCGTGCCCGGTCACCTATGCGCGGCTCCATTTTAAGAATGCCACTCTTGACTACGGTCGTCGTCAGGCGGCACAACGTGGCGAAGGGGCTCGGCGTACTCGCAAGGGTGCCTCGACCGCCTCCGTGCATATCGCAGCAGAACTTGAGCGTTCTCTGAGTAGGGGAAGCAAAGACTTCACGGCTCAGGCAGAAGATCGTTTTCTCGTCAGCCAGATCATGACCAGTCTTCCGCACTTTCAACAGAAGGTCCTACGACTTTGTGAAATGGATGGTCACACTACGATTGCGGCGGCGCAGATCCTTGGCGTGAGACGAGAGACCGTGAGTCGTGCACTTAGCAAGGCGAAGCAAAACACGAACAAGACATGCGGCGCAGCGGCGTAACGTTGCTTAACCACGGGGGTTTTATGACATCGGGGATAACTCTAACCAAGTCAAATTTCAAGCTCGGTCACGATTGTCTGTACAAACTCAAGTACTACAAAGCCAAGTATCCGAGCAAACTTCAAGAAGATAACTATCTGGCATTTTTTGCTGACTGCGGTTTCATGGTCGAAGCAATCGCTCACGCACTCTTTGCAGATGGGGTCACTCCTAAGCCACTACCCGGCGAATCTCCTCAAGATGCAACCACACGGGCAATGGCAGGCACCAGAAACGGTGTGTGGATTGAGCCAACCTTCGTACACGGCTCGTTCATGGCGCGCATTGACATGCTGGTCACTGCGGGTGATGCCGTTCGCCTGATTGAAATCAAAGCCAAAAGTTTCGATTCGACGGAAGGCAAGAAACCATTCTGGAACACGAAGGGCGATATTGACAGCAAGTGGAAGGACTATCTGCTCGACGTGGCATTCCAGACGATGGTGGTTAGTGCAGCCATGCCAACGGCGCGTGTTACCCCAGAACTGTGTCTTGTTGACAAGTCAAAGACGTGTGCCGAAGAGGCGATTTATTCCAAGATACGGCTAATTGATCGTGACGACAATGATCGCAGTGCCCCCCGTGCGGTGTATGTAGGCGACGCCGCGGCTCTCCAGGCTCAGCACTTTCTTGCATTCGTAGATGTTTCCGATGAAGTGGAGTATTTGTTGCCACAGGTAGAGGAGGCTGCTGGTCAATATGTCGAGTTTCTGACCGCTCCAAATAACGGACACAAGCCACCACTTGGTAGTCATTGCAAGAACTGTGAGTATCGCGGCCACGGGAAGACACCTGATGGTTTTGCAGAGTGTTGGGGTGATCTGGCCTATGCCAAGCCACACGTTCTTGATCTCTACCGAATTGACACCTTGGGGAAGAGAGAGGGTCTGCAGAAACTAATTGACCAGGGTATTTCCGATTCTCGCGAAATAGACGACATTCTGGTGAATACCCAATCGGTGTATGGTCGTCGTCAAGCGATGCAGCTGAATGCCCAACGTTCTAATAAGGAGGTCGTGCTTACCGGCATTCAGGATGCCCTCACGTCGTGTGAGTATCCGTTGCATTTTCTCGACTTCGAAACCTCACGTTTGCCCGTTCCGTACCACGTCGGGATGAATCCATACGAGCAGGTTGCCTTTCAGTTCAGTTGCCACACGATTGCTTCGCCCGGTTCAACAGAACTGACACATTTAGAATGGATCAACGTCACTGATGCATACCCAAATTTCGAGTTCGCATCGAAACTGCGTGAAGCTCTGGGTGACAAAGGGACGATCTTCACCTGGAGCCCCTTTGAGCAAACAACAATCAGAGAGATTGTCGAACAGGCAAAGAAATACAAGTTTCCTGACGCCGAACTAATCGAGTGGCTAGACACCGTCCACATACCATGCTCTGATGGTGGTCGGATTCAAGATCTCATGACGCTCTGCAAGGCGTTTTACTGCCACCCTGAAATGAGCGGCGTGGTTGGCATTAAGTATGTGTTGAAGGCGATTTGGAAAAACAACCCACACTTGTGGAGCGACCCTTGGTTTTCGGAGTATTTCGCGAAAGACACTTCTGGTGTCGTGCTTGATCCGTATCTCGCCCTCAGCGCAGCACCATTTGTTTACGAATCAGACGTTTCAGGTATTGAACTTGAAGTGGTGCGCGAGGGTGTCGGCGCAATGCGTGCTTATCAGGAAATGTTGTACGGCCACCACCGAAATGACATGGAATTTCGCGATGCTCAGCGAGACCTATTATTGCAATACTGCAAACTTGATACGGCTGCAATGGTGATCATCTGGAAACACTGGATGAATGCAGACACTGTTTAGATGACATCGTCAGCAACAAAAACTTCAGTACATGCGGCGCTAGTAGGTATGCGGTGATACTGCCATGCCACGGTTGGGCGTTCGTTTCATTCGTCGAAAAGGTCGCCCATTCCCGCATCGGACAAGGCGCGAGGTTATTCCGTGGTTCAATGATTCCTTTGAACTTGGCTACATTTCGCGTAACCGAATCCAATTTGCCACCAAGTTGATTGATGGCTGACTCGCTTAGATCGCATCGAATTCAAACCCAACTTTCATCTATCGAATCAACCAAAGCGACAGCAGACCCGTTCATAAAAATCTATTTCAGTTACGAAACGCCCTAATTACCCAATTAATACTCAATCCAAACGGAAGGAAACTAAAATGCTAAGGCCAGTAATCATGATTGGTTGTGGGGGCTCAGGCCAAAAGTCGATTCGCTATGTCAGAGATTCTGTAAGCCGAAGATTGGCTCACGCAGGATGGTCGGGCGGATTCCCTCGTTCGTGGCAGTTCATTGGTTTGGACACCCTGAAGACACAGGACTCGCCCGGCGAAATTCCAACAATGCCTCAACATGACTTTAAAAGTATTTCCTTCGGTTTAAATTCTTTTTCACCATTAACTGATGCCTTGCTGGCAAAACACAAACCTGACTCAGTCGGCTACCAGGCATTGATTGGCTGGCGTCCAACTCGGCAAGAATTTACGGTACCAATTTCCTATAGTCCTGGGCAGTTTAGAGCAGTTGGGCGCACAGCCGGACTGCTCGCGCTGGATGAAATTGTCCGTCCTAAATTGCAGCATGCATTTACCGAGTTGTCGGCGGGTTTTCCAGAGCTCAAGCGTGTGTCCGAAGTTCTAGGTGAGCCGGCCATCACTGGCGAAACTATGAGAGATCCACTCGTGGTTGTGGTGGGGTCGATGGCCGGTGGCACAGGTGCGGGGATAATGCTCGACGTGATTGATCTTGTCCGTCGTACGAACTTAAAAGGCGGTTTCCCTATTGCTGTTGTATTTACAGCTGATATTTTTGGCTCAATTGCAACAAGTGCGCACGCCGCAAACGGGCTTGCGTTTATGTCCGAATTAATGTCGACGTATTGGGATAGCGAAGTGTCTGCTGCTGATTTGGCCTTAATACATTCAATAGTTCCTTGTAACCAGCGTGGGCCTCACGCCACCTTTCTTGTCGGTCGCAAAAACTTCGATGGTAAAGATCTCTTTAGTTCTCAACAGGTGTATCGAGCAGTTGGCGAAGCGATGGGAACTTGGATGACCTCAAGCCTTGTTTCAGACATCTTGAATAATTATGCTCTTGTAGATTGGTCAATTCGGGCAGCCTCAAACCCAGGTGGCTACGGCTTTGGGGTTGAATTTACCCCCGGTGTTGTCTCGTCGTTCGGTGCCGCATCTGTATCTATTGGGCGTGGTCGATTTAGAGAGTTTGCAACCAAGCTATTAATGAAAGAAATCTTCAAAATGCAATATCAAGGGTTTCTAAATGTCGCACAACACGAATTAGGCAACGAGGCCAAGAATCTAAGTGTTGACGCAAAAATATCGCGGATAGTTGAAAACAACTTCGCTACCTATCTTCGCGCATGCAAAATTAGCGAGAGAGGCAGGAGCGACAATCAAATAACTGATTTGTTTTGGTCTAATGCCGTTGTCACCGAGATGTTGGCGAAAGTTAGCCAAGACCTTTGGTCAGCATTTAGTGGCCAGCAATTGAATCCTGATCAATGGTATCGATCGTTGATGTCACAGGCGGCAGGGGTGGTCAAGCCTGCAGCGTTCCAGCGTGTAGAAAGTGAAATGAATAAGAAAATTGGCACTTGGGGGTCAGAAGTATTTGAGCGGGTTCTTCGTGTCTCAAGCATGTATACGGCTCGTTTGGGTATGCGCGTGACGCAGGAGATGGCGCGCCGTGCGCAACAAGAGTTTTCGGAGGTCGCTGGCGAGTTGCGGCAAGAAGCGAGAGAGTTCCGTGACCAATCAGAGGTGAAAATCGGCTCCGTACATGGCATTTTTCTGGGTGTGGGAAAGGGTAAATTGGGCCTAGAAAGCAAGGCGGTTCAAGACGCAGTCTCAGACATCTCAAAGTCGATTGTCTTGGAAATGAAGTCGATAATTTTCGAGAGACTTGCGATTGCAGTTGGAAATCTGGCAAGCCAAGTATTTGCTCAGCTTTCGTCTGCGCTTCAACAGGGTCTCGCTACAGCGGAAGGCGCTCTTGTGTCCGCAGAAGGAGGTGTGCCCGCGATTGCTGAATTCTGGCCAGAGAACGACGGCAGTGTGCCGGCATCTTATTCACCTTCACCTGTCGAGTTTTATCTCGAAGACCACCATGGGTGGCCAGAGCGACTAAAAGAATTGATCGCACGGTCGCTGCCGGAGTTGGAAGATAACGAGGTCTTGCCGAGCGATCCGATTGCAGCAGCATGCTACGCAATTGTGCGGGGGAGCCGATCTCAGAGTGGTACTGAATTTAGAGAATTTCCAATGATTTGGTCAGAGTCGCATGTTGATGGGCGTCCTCATTGGTCTCCAGGCAATACACCAAACATCCAGGTTGGTATTGATGTTGCGAACCTCGAAGCAAAAGTCTCACACTTCATGCGGCGCCCTTCAACACCGCTTGCCCTTTTCTTAAGCGAAGGTTTAAATGGTTACTTGGCACGAAATGATTGGACTGGGATGGCGATTCCCGATCATCAAGCACGTATAAATAGATTCAAAACGCGGCTAGAACAGGCAGGCGGGCAATCTAAACCGTTCATTGAGGTTGATAGACCACTTTCGGCCAGGGTTCATAAAAAGGGCATCGAATTTATGCCGGTTATCCAACGGTTCCCTTTTGGTGGAAGCGACCCTGCTAGAAAAATAGTTGAGGACTTTCTGAGGGTTCATCTTGCGTCTGGGTCATCATTGGATGATTATTTTTCCAGCACAGACACTGAGTCAGTTTTGCTGTCTTCGTTTCTAAAGTTCCCAATCCACCCGGCCTGTGTTAGTTCGTTCGTTCAGCCCGTAGCAGAGGCACTAACAAACATACAACATGACGCGGCGCAGCTTAGGGGCTCATTTTGGCTGTGGCGACGGACGAAGGTGCTTGAGGATTTTATCCCACTACCAGATGAGATGCGAAGGGCGGTTATGCGAGGTTTTGTAGCTGGGAGACTCTTAGGTTTCGTAACTGCAGATCCGAGCTCAGCTATAAAGATAAGCAGCGATAAAGGTCCAGTTGAGTTCCCATTTCCATTACTCACCCAAGTAAGCCAAGACAACATTCTGCCTGCGTTACTTGAATCCTTCGTCTTGACATTTGGAAAGGTCTCGACAACGGGCGAAAAGGCATTTGAGCCTTATAGACGACTTTATGAACTTGGGGCGGGGCATAGTGCCGCGTTGCAGTTCGTTGCTGTGGGCGAATTGAAGGAATTTCTCGAAAACGGGAGCACCGTAGTTAAACCAGTAGATGAGGCACAGCGCAAAAAATTTACTTTAGGGACCAAGGAAGAGCGATGCGAAAAAATGGTTGAATACATCGAAATCAACTTGATGAGATACAAAGTGCTGCAAGGAAGCCCATTCACGGGTCAAGAGACGAGATCCAGAACTGGGAAAGTGATGCCAGAAGATACGTTGTCTCGTGAATTGATCAAGGACTTGATCAGATGCTATGGAGAGGTGAAGGTGGCCCTTGAAGTTGCGGCTGTCGAAAGCTCCATATGAGTGAGCACCTCACACTTTTAATTTCGGAGTCGGGGGTCTGCTGTCGGTTTGGTTGACTCGGTGACCAGACCGAGGGCAGGTCATCCTGCTTGGAACCGACTTCGACACCGAAGAACTTTCGACACGAACTATTAAAGTCGAATCAGTTAATAGACATAAGTGGATCCTTCAGACCATCTTATGGGGTCCTTAGATCTGGCTACGATTATTCTGTGTGGCTAGTTTCAGTTTTAGTGATCGTTCCGATCCTATATATTCTGTCTGGGCGTCAATTGCCAGACGCGCTTTTGGACCAGCTCGAAACGTACCTTCCAAAAGATGCTGCACCATCTCGGCAGTTGTTGGCTGTCGGCTGTCTGGCCGGAGTATTTGTTGCCGCAAGCCCGTTTCATAAGTTGGCACGATACCTACCAACCGTCGTTCATGAGTTGGGTCATGCATTCACCGCTGGAGTTCTCGGTGGTCGCCCCAAGAACATTACGATTTCGCTTGATACCAGTGGCCTTGCACAAATAAATCCCCCGATTACTTGGGGTCGTTTCAGAGCAACGTTGTTTTTATTGGCGGGGTATCCGGCGTCGTCAATTGCGGCACTTGCAGCAATTATGATCACTCGCGATGGACACCCTCAGGCTTGGTTTGCCTTTGCGGGAGCCACTTTGGCTGTGAGTATTGTTCTACTAATTAGAAATCTTTGGGGTCTTTTGTGGACGCTTGCTGCAGTTGCAGGATCTTATTTCGGCTCACCTTTGATTCCACTTGAGTGGATTGGGGCAGTAGTTGGTGGCATCGGTGGCTACCTGGCGCTTGAGGCGTATCGTCACGCATTCATGCAACTTGCAATTATTCGAAAATTTCCAGGGTCGGGGGCTGACGCCGAGAAAGTCGCTCGACTCTGGAAAATTAACGCACCATTTCTCGGATTCGTTCATCTTCTTAGTGTCGCCGCCATTGGCCTGTACGCCGTATACCTAGCAGTGAACCCTTACTCGCCAGAATTGATTGATTGGATAACTGGGATTTTGCAAACTAGGTAGCACTAAAGCAAGTAACATTGTCAGAGTTCGAGTCAACATTGGGGATTGAATTGGAACTTCGTAAAGGTTTTCTAGGAATGGGAGAGTTGTCCGAAGACGAACAGATACAGGCCTGTTTATTGGCAGTGTTTGTTCTAACTCTCGTAAGCCTGCTCGAAGGTCTCGTCTCTGAAGCGGCGCCTCGCATGTGGATTTTTCATGGGGTAGCAGTCGCTGCGGCGGTGTGGGCGTTATCAAGTGGAACGTCGCGAAGCGCACAGCTTGCCGGCGCAACTGGAATCATTGCGGTAGGAAATGAATTTTTGTTGCTTACTGATGCCAACGCAACAATAAAGTTTCTCGCACCAAGTCTGGTTTTATTTGCGGTCTCCGGTTTTGTACTAAGAGGAACCTTCTCGCCCAGTGCGGTTAGAGCAACACACTCCTCGGTTCGCTCTGCAACAGAGCGACTATCATCTGTAACGCAACGACAGATTGAACGACGACTAGATGTAAAAGACCCCAGTGCATATCTACTCTCGGTCGGAGTGATCCTTACTATATATAGTCTCGCTGCAGCTAAATGGGTGACTGTGGAGGCAATATTTGGTTTAATTAAGAGGTCGTATTCATTCGGTTCCCTTAGAGACAAATATGATGATCTTGGGGTTAAGTACTTTGCAAAGGTTTTCTATTTCGAATGGGGCTATCTGGTTGGCTATTTAGCGGCAGCCATCGGCGCAATCCTGCTATTCGGTCGATTTACCAATCAGTTTCACCTTCGCGGCCTGTTAAGAGTTTGCACCCTAACAGTAATTGCCTTTGCGCTGGTATCGCATACGATTTTGGTGGTCGGTCTTAACGATGCGACCGAAGATGTCCTGGTGCTTTTCGGTGCTTGGTTGGGATCGGTCGGGCTTCTCGGATTATTACTGGGCTCATGGCTGGCTTCAAAAGAGTGAGCATCCACCCACGGGTCATGATTTATTCTCGAGTATGCATTTGCGTAGGATCTGATCTATGAGCCCAGTTGTACCTCCTAGGCCCGACAAGGCAAGACAACAATCGGTGTCGTCTGGAAATAAGAAAAGTCCGATAAGGCCCAGTCGCCCTGTTCGGCCTGGTCGTTTGTCAAGACCTCCAGTGACTCCCGTAGTCCTGTGTGGCACAATCCTTGTTGTTGCGACTGTTGTGCTGTTTTTAGCACGCGGAGAAGACTCTGGTCAACATCTTGTTGCGGCAGTGCTCGGCATGTTCGGCACAGTCTTAGTTTTAGGTTGGTTCAGGCAGAGTCTAAATATAAAACGGAGCGGAGGCTCATTCAGTGATTGGTCTGGTCCATGGGAGGCAACACGTTATATGTGGTTGCTGGTTTTGGCTGGTTGGATAATTGGTGCGTCCAACCTCTACTTGGCGGTATACGAATATGTGCGCCCACGCTAAGACCACTTGGTCGTTTCATTTTTTTGGGAAAACCATCGTCGGTGTCTCAATGTTTCTCTCTTTTGTTTTCCTGCCTGCAAATTTTTCTAGTGCCCTGGTATCTGTTCCTTCTGTCGAAGATCGTCTTAGCAATCAATTCTGCCTAGACGAAGAAGGCGTCACAAAAGGGATTATTGACCTGGTTCTCCTAATGGATAACAGTACGTCATTAGGTCAAGCAAAAACCCCAACAGATCCGAATGAGACTCGATTTAGGGCAATCGTGAGCTTGTTTGAGGCAGTTGGCGGCGCGATTGAAGGGACTGACACGAAGGTTAACTTTGGCTTAATCAAGTTTGCCGCCCGCGCCGAAGAGGTAAGGGGGCTAGAACTTGGGAAAGAAATTATCACCCTAAAAACGTCAAAAAATCTCGCTCAAAAGGTCCGAGATTCATTGCCGATAGACAAACAGGAAAATGGGACGAACTATATAAACGCTCTAGACAAGGCGTTAGAGGTCGTTGAGAATAAGAGTGACAAAAAAAATTGTCGGATATTGATCTGGTTTACCGACGGTATGTTTTCAAGCGGTGCTTCAGAAGAAGACAGTAAAAGACTCTTAGGCAAATTGAGTGGTCTTGCGTGTGATAAGGGTGGGTTCGTTGACAAGGTAAGGGAACTCGATATTTTTCCATTTGTTTTGTTGCTGCAGCCTTCTTCGAGTTCCACTGACGAAGCAGTAAGAAAGTCTTACGAGTTAATGGAGCAGATCACTGGCTCCACTATGCCTTCACTATTTGGTTTAGTAAGACCATCAATAGAGTGCGGGGAAAAAGAAACTAAGATCGGAGAAATTTTTGGAGTAAATGAAGTATCTAAATTGACCCCATACTTTGAAGACCTTGGATTCAGAGTCGGTGGCGGAAAGCTATTCGATTTATGTCCAATGGCCATCGCCGGATTGACTGAGTACACGAGTCAACCACTCCCAGCATCACATTTTTTGCGTTGGATCTCAATTGTGTCATTGAAAGGCGAACCTCTTCCCAGCTACTCTGATATCTTCAGCGTCACATCCGACCGTGAGCAACCCATATCCGACGCCTTTGACGTCTCCAAGAAGTCTTCAACATCATTTACACTTTCACCGAATGATGGTGCGCAACTTACGATGTCTTGGAAATTGCGCATAAAGGGGGACATTGACGGATTCTGTATTCGTGGCGCTTTTATTGAGCCGTTAACCGTTAAATTGTCGCGAAATGGTTCGGCCGACGCAGTGGCAACGCAAATCGATGGTGACGAGGTGCGTTTGACTGACAAGGAACTTACGGAGATCAGTTATCAAGTAAAAAAGAAGCCATCCACCATAACCAATGTTTTTGTTGAAGGTCAGAAAGGTGAGGCAGATATCTCGGCATCGCTGGATGTTGATCCATCCAAGAAACTCGCGCCGAATGGTCTGGTAATTAATATTAATCGTTCATTTGTAGGCAGTGTGGACATTGATTGTCGCGGCGCCGCCAGATTTGTCGTACCAAAGACTAGCGAATCTGGAAGCGGGGACATGCCTAAGCCTGCAATCGTGCACAGCGATGTGTGCGTCCTTGATGCAAGTGGAGTAAATAATAAAATAACAATCAGTAGTGCTGAGCTAGTGACTAAATTATCTGAAACAGAAGATTGTAAAAACCTTGTTCCAGCCTTAGTTGTGGATGGGAAGACGTTTGCGACACATTCAATTGATCTAGGTGGGAATGCATTGCATCAGGTGTCTCTACAATTGAAGGTTGATGGAAAGGAATCAAGATGCAATTTTAATAGTGACAGCGCGGTATCAATATCTTGGAATAGCGCAGAGGGCCAGACTCAAAGTGTTCCTTTACCTGTATCAATTAATCTTGACTTGTCAGTACCGCCAATTTGGTGGATCCCATACTTAATTACTTTGATTGCAGTTGTTCTTGCAGCAGTTTTTTCGCTCCTCCTATTACGGCTTGTCAGTATGGTTCTGGCTGTGATGCCTGACGAAGGGAAGTTTTATGGTTTTGAGTTTGATGCTCTGATTGGGATTGGCGTTGTGGGCGAGATCAGTGTCACCATCAGCGGATCTGATAGTGCAAAATTTGAACCGCAGATTGCTGGTCTCCGTCCACCAAAGCGTAAGGGGCGTGACTCGATCGCAGTACATACCGTCGTTCTTGAACGGCGCTTACCAGGTATTCTCAATCCGTTCCGAGAGCCAAAAGCGATAGTTCCGAAACAAGATGGAGTTGTTTACCGGCAAAGCACACCAAACGGTGGTTTAGCAATACCATTCTCGAAGGCAATGGTAATCCGACCGTCTATTGAGAAGTCTGCCAACCTAGAACAAATTGCTGCGACGATTACCCTTTTTATGCCCAAGGGTGGCGAATACAGCGGCGTACAGGGAATCAAAAACCAGATTGCTACTCAGCAATTTAAGGAAGCGGCGCGAGAGTTCATGGATATACACCGAGGTTCGATGAAGAAGGCTGATCCTGGCATGTCTGGTACCAGTGGAGGAGAAATCCAAAGGAAAGCTCCGCCGCCCCCACCGGTACGACCACGCCCGTAACAGATAGCAGCCTATTCGTATGGCTGTGTTGAACCGGTTCCTGTAAGTTTGTGTTTGAAACGAATTGGACTATGGTTGTTTAAGTAAGTTGGATAAAAGGGGGGGAAATGTTCCGCAGAATAGTTTTCATTGGCCTTGGTGGTTCGGGTGGTAAAACCCTTAGATTTTTAAAGCGCGACTTACGACATTGGCTTGATGCACACGATTGGCCACAAGAACGAGCAATCCCGGCTGGTTTTCAATTTCTTCATATTGATACCCCAACCGTTCAAGACGGTGTTTCAATGGGCGGCGCTGAAATGCTGCCCGATAAAGAGTATTTAGGTTTAGTCGGTCCTGGCGTCAGCTTTGCAGCTGTAACAGCACAACTCGACTCACAGGTCGGAATTCTCGAGGAGCAAACTGGATGGCGTGTAAGTCCAGCGGCTCTAGGAGTGCCGATTGGCGCTGGTGCTGGTGCATATCGTGCGGTTGGTAGAACAATCGCTTGTGCTCAAATTGGCGAGCTACAGGGCGGGATCCAAGGTCTTATAAATCGTATTAACTCGCCTACGGCAATCGCTGACAACAGCGAACTCTGGACGCTTGTAAAGCCAGGATCGCAACCAGGCAACGTATCGGATCCATTGGTTGTAGTTATTTCGTCCTTGGCGGGTGGCACTGGCGCTGGTTTGCTAATGGACGTATTTGACCTTCTTCGAACAAGCCAACCTACCTGGGGCGGTGACTCCTTTGGACTCTTATATACGCCAGAAGTGTTTCGCTCAATCGGTGGTGGCATGATGGGCGGCGTTCAACCGAACTCGCTAGCGGCAATCTCAGAACTCTTAAACGGATACTATTGGCATGGGGTCCAGAACGCCTTTGCCGTTAATCCTCAAGACTCTGACGTAGGTTTTCGTCAGTCCGCCATTCATTCATCTGCAGGCGTTATCGGAGCAATCTCACGAAGCGGTCCCGCCTATCCGTTTTTGATCGGCAGTACCAATTCTTCGGGGATTGCTTTCGAATCGGATAAACAAGTATTTGAAACAATTGGTAGTGCTCTGGTCGCCTGGTGTGTTGACGCGGTTGTCCAGGATCAGCTAATTGCATTTACAATGACTAACTGGACAAGTAAAGCAACATCCAATAGTTCGCAGGCAGACCTGTTGATTAATCAAGGTGATAGCACCGAAATGGGCCTTCCTGCGTTTAATGCGCTCGGTTGTGCGCGAGTCAGTGTTGGTACCCGGTATCTTGAACGATACGCAGCCCAACGACTTGCCCGCGACGCTGCAACCTACATGGCTGGGTTCCACATGGAAAGCGATGACGCAAAGGCGGTCATCGCCAAAAAAGGAACGACTGACCCCCTCCTCATCGCCAGAAGCATTGCGCAAGATAAGTTACTTTGGTTTTTAAAGGCCACTGGATTGCGCGAAAAGGGGTTCGACGAGAACGACATCCTGGATGCGCTTAAGCCAGCCGAGTACGGCGGTATTTGGGAGAATGCGGTTGACACCGCAAAGCGACTTGCCGATATCGGAGGTAAAGGATCTGCATCTGAATGGCTTAATTCAATTACCGATGCTGTAAGAATCGCATCTGAACAGTTTGATACCGAACTCACGCCGCTGGTTGAAGGAAAAATTGAGAGCTGGGTGCAGTCAAAGCCCAATCAGATCATCGCAGTTGTTGAAGAGTCAATTGCAAATTATGGTTTTGCTGTGACGGTTGAGATGCTTGACCTCGTAACCGACTATCTTACAAACCCAACCGAAGGTGTTTGCGCAGAGTTGAAGGGCCCAAATGAACATGGCGCTTACTCGTCGTGGTCCTCAGAGGCAGAGTGGACGAAACGGGCCGAAGCTGTTTTAGGGACAAGCAGGGGTAATTTCTCGATGCAGTCAAACGAGCGAGTAGGCGAAGCGGTTTCATCTGCGATGCACTACGCCGCATTTGTCGTCGATGCAAAGATACGCGAGCATGCCGAAGGTTTACTTAGTGAGTTCGCGTCTGGATTTATCAAGCCGCTAAAGCGGTCGCTAGCAGATGCTGGTTTTGCGCTGGAGCGAAGCCTCGCCGTAATTGTTTCGTGGCCAACTTGGTCCGATGGCGCACCGCCGCCAGACTGCGTACCTCCTAAGAGCGAATTTACGCTGATTGAACCTGCGAAGTTTGATGAGGTATTTGTTGACAATCTTGCTCGAAGTGTGGGTGGCGACCCGCTCGAACTGTCAGTTCATCGGGCGACGGCTCGAGGGGCCGTGATATCTGGCGGATTTCTTCGCGAGATGGAAGAGCGGGTAGGGGCAAGGAAGTCAGAAGTGAGACCTCTACGGGCGATCCAGGTTTCACAGCCTTGGATACCAAGTGTTGCAGTTCTGCGTTCCTCGCATAAGGCTCGTAACGACATTTTTGTTTCGCTTTTATTCTCGCCAAGCGATCTCGTGTCGCGTGCAACTAAGTGGCTCAGACAGCAGAACACGGCTTTCAACGACACACTTAGTTCGACGCTAAGAACCTATACATCCGGTGACAACGTATTTAAGTCAAATATCTTTGTTCCCGAGTCAGAATACATCGCTAGACGCCAACGTTTTGTTGGCCAATTGAGCGCCGCGGTTCAAGCGTCCGCACCGCTTGTCGAACTTGACCTGGCATTGCATCCAGCAATACATCCGATAAGAGACTTTAAGCGGCAGTTTAGCAGTCTTCCGTTTAATGGACACCCACTGAAAGACGATGTTGCCAATTTGATCCGTCCGTATGTAACCGACGCCGAAGGCGCTGGTGCAAGTGTTGATTCATACTTCGTAAACGATTTGTCGATCGAAAGTATTCAAATTATTTCTACGCTAAGTGGAGCACATCATCCATTCCTGTTCCAGTCACTTCTGCAACCGATAGCACAGCGATGGGCGACCGAAAGTGCGACCGCCGCGCAACGAACATCTTTCTGGACTAAGCGACGATCTCGGTTGCCTGGTGAATCTATACCTGCGCCACAGGAACACATAATTTGTATGATCCGCGGATGGTTTACCGGTCGGCTCTTTGGGCTTATAGATGTGCCGCGAAATGGTGAGAATCGTCCAGTTCTTATCAGCCAACCGTGGTCGATCAGTAAAGATCCCACGAGGTTTCCGTACCCCGCATTGACCGAGACGACAAATGCTGGTGACGAGTTGTTTTCTGTGCTTGAGGCTCTTGGAATTGCTTTTGTGAATGTGGGCACGATGAACAATGTCACGCCGTTGTACCCATACGTGTCTCTTCGAGAAATGGGACGTATGCGTGAGGGCGTGCACATTCTTCGATACGACACCCCGAACCCACTGATTAGGGATTGGATAGCCACCGGATCGCTCTCAACTGAGTGGGAAGGAAACAAAAAGAATGAGGATGACCTACGAAAGGGTCTTTCAACGAAAACTCATGCAAATTTACTTGGTCATGAAACAGCAGAAGATCGAAAAGATGCCCTTTTGAAACTTCTCGAGAAGGTACGGGAAGACTACTCGAACGACCGAAACGATTTTTTCAATAAGGGGAGAATCAATCGCTCAGTGTTGAACGGTGCGCCGTTTTGGCCCGGGCTTCGCAATACGTCTAACCAGCCAGACTTGATCAACCGATCATTGACGTCGCTGATCGATGGTATTAATTCGGTTCGGTTAAGCGGGGTGACAGGAGTCTAGTTATATGTCGCCACCAATTCGATCTGCGCAAGAATTTGTACTGATTGTTTATTCACGAAAAGACGAAATTGCTAACAGGGCACTCAAAGTGCTCAGCGAATACGAGGATGGTTCACTTACCGATTTCGGGATACTTGATGTGGAGGAGTCCGATGGGGAATGGGTTGACCCACGAGTAAAGATCGTTGTTTTTCGATTAGGCAAGAAACAGGAAGTGCAAACGACACTCTTTGAGTGGCTGGCGAATAATAAGCCGTCTTTACAGGTGATCCGAATAGTCGGCCTGTTAGCAAGTGACACCCCTGAAGGATTAGCTGACCCAATTGATAAGAATCTTCGTCTCCTTAGACAGGCGATAGTCGAACTGGCGATATTTGTTCGAGTGCTTGAATTCAGACTTGCAGCACCATCGGTTGGCGCACCGATGCAAAAAGAGCCGTTTTTCGCGCACGGTATAACTGCGAACTTAATATCGATTCCTCGAGACTCCACTGCGCACGATGCCGTTGCGAGACCCATTCAGGCATCAGACAGCGAAACCTACTCTGCCCATGTGGCTGTCGAGGTGGCAACCCTATTTGGGCTGTGGCGTGAAGTTGAGAATCCGATCGTCGATGAAATTAATTCATTAAACCCTGGAGTTCCTGAAATAATTGTTTACTTTGTGTCGGCGCGAGTTGGTTTAATAAATTGCCCTCCGTTACCGATTGGAGCACTGATTTCAAACGATGGTGAGCTTCCGGCGCCATTTCAGTATATCGCGCTTCCTGACTCAACCTCGACGATCTCACGAACAGCTATGCACCTGTTTCCGAGTTCTCTCAAATTTGTCGCGATGGATTTGCCTGGAACCCATGTCCTCAAAGTAACGAGCAGTGAATTTATTCGGCGGTACTTTCGAGAATTTTTAGCTGCGATCGTCACCATTCCTCGAATTCTTATTAAAGGATTTCAGTCAGAAGTCAATGGTTTGGCTGGGATGGCACTTCAAGAAGCAGTAGGCGGGGCAAATAGCGCAATTGAAGTTGTTTACCCCGGCCGGGCGGTGGGGGGCGATATTCCTCCTATTTCGAAAGAGTATATTCAAGCAACTATCGCAAAGGTAAGTGACCGAGCAGATCGCCCTATGCTCTCTGCGATTCCAGAATCGACATGGGTTGATCTAGTTGAGCAAGTACTCGGAGTCGCAGATGGTAGTTCAGAAGCATCCGGTATGCGCAGAGCGATTGCAGACGAGAAGTATCTTGTCCTGTCACAAGAGGTACTTGCACCTGCCCAGAATGGATTGGCCGACGTTCTCGATGAAATTTTCTACGGTGGGGTGGTAGATGGTTCTGGCACCGAAGTAGAACTTGATTCAACCGCGGCCCCTGATTCGGGTGAACCTGTTCCCGATTTGGGGATTGTTGCAGCGACATCTTTTATCGATGAATTTGAGTCTTCTGTCTCGCTAGAGACCGTAGCGACAGATCAAGTCTCAGAACCGACGAATGAAGTTATTGAACCGATTCCTGCCGTACGACCGCGCAATAACATTCTTTCAGCGATTAGCGGGCTGATTACCGACGAGAGTCAAATTGCTCGGAGTCGAGCAGCAGAGATGGTCACTCGGCTGCGTGAACTCCCAGACATGTTTCAAGGCCGGGATGTAGAGGGGATCTCCAAAGCGGTAAGGGTTTCTATCGGCATTGGCTTGTCGGTTTTGTATTTTGCGATTGGAGTGTTTACTGATCGGCGCATATGGTTTAGTTTTGAGTTATTGAGCCCAACGGATCGTGATTTGGCTTGGGTATTAGTTTCTACGGCGATCTTTTCTGCCGCTATCTGTGGTTTGTTTTTAAAGGCAAATGACCGATGGCAGAGCAGATTAATCACGATTTCCACAGGGGTGGTGATGCTCTTAGTGGCTGAGTTCATTTTCATTGATTCACTGCGTAGTTTCTTCTTGAAGTTGAGCGTAGTGCGTGGTTCGCCACTTATCAGCGCAATTCTGTTGGGAATCGCGGTACTCACAGTTGCAGTTTCTTACAGAAAAAATATTGTGGCCGACTCTAGGTTGCGAAATAAATTTGCGATTTTATTATTCGTTCTGACTTGGTGTTACGCGTTAATCGGAATAACAGCATACTTTGGGTCTAGCCGGTCGTCTTTGCGGGAACTTTCAGAGAAAGCAGAGTTCAGGCTTCAGCTATTGAGTTTTATTTTTGGGGGTGTGCTCATCTTGGTGAGTGCATCTGTTGTTGCTTTTTCGATTCTTCGAGAGCGGTATCGGCTTGAGCAAGTGAGTCGATTGCTCAATTGGACGGTAAGTGAGCTAGAAGTGAGTTCAGACGCTGCGAAACGGCTTGCAATCGCATCAACTCAATGGGTGGGTACTGCGGCAGTCTTGGCTCGGCTTTTCCATTATCCTCTAGGAGAAGCAATAGCTCACGCCCAAGAGGTGTCACTTGATGGTCGCCCCAAAGTGTCTGCGCTTAAATTCAACGAAGAAGTTTTGATTCTCAGCCGTAGAGGCGAGCAAGGGTTATCAGCGAGGCTTCGAAATTTGTTTGTATCGCGAGGTTGGCTCGGCCGTCAATATTTCCAGTTAATCTCGCGTTATCGTGACGATATCGCATTATCTCGGGGACTTACTCGTGAGCAGACTAAAGGTTTCCGCCCGGAATCGTGTCCATCTTCACCGAGTTTTGAAAATATTCTTGCAAACAAGGCACGCGGAGCCCGGTGGTCATTTCTAGCTAGTGTTTACAAGGGTGAGTATGACGACTCTTTATTGTCGCTGACTGGCGAGGTTCCACTTGAAGAGGCTTACAGTACGATTATTGAGGATGAAACATCCCATCGTGTCGGAGCAACAGGAATGGTGGCACCAAATTTCTTCTCAAGACTTATTCCATCAGATGTGGTACTGCTCCCTGGGGGTCTTGTTCGTGTTCTTTTCACTGCGAATGACGTCCGTCAATTTATGAATGCCCACATATGGTGGCCTGAAGAATTCTTGGCGACTCCGAGTTCTGCAAATGTGAAGTCATTCCACAAAAGCAAAGTTCTGACACCTGATCGACTTACAAATTGGATCAGGATGTTAGGCGCGTGTGTCTTGGTTTCGCACCCGTTTCGGCTTGACGACGTGGGCCAGGTGGTCGAAAAGCCACAAGATCCAGTCACGCCTGGTTCCGGTAATGGCGATAGATTTGTTTAGTGGCTGATAAACCACCTTGGTCGCCAAGACGACCAGAACCGCCACCATATCTTCGACCAGAGATAAAGAAATCATCAACTGAGTCACCTAAACCTCCGCCTCCTCCAGAATCGCCGTCAGATCGATTCAAAACGGCAACAACCAGTGAACCTAGGTCTGGTGATCAGACGCGTCAATTAGTCGCGAAACAAGTACCTGTGGTTGCTGGGCGTCGTTTCGGCGATTTAAGTGGCAAAAGATCCTTGGTGATCTTGGCAACATTTTTCTTAACCGGTGTCGGCGTAATCACACTTCGCGACTCGAGGTCGACGACTGTTGATGACTCAAAGTCGGCCCTAGAAAGACAATCGCCTTCTGACACTGGCTCAAATAGTTTGCCACCTACTCCGACCGGTTTACAGGACGGTTCAACCTCTGGCGCGGAGGTTGAACCAGGGTCTTGGGAAGAGATAATAAAGTCAATTGCATACATCACCGTCGATTGTGGAACCGGCGAAGGACCACGGTCTGGTTCAGGCACCATCGTCATTGATGGAAGTTATGTGCTTACCAATAATCATGTTGCTGAAAGCGCAGATTGCATGTATCAAATTTGTTTTACAGACAAATACGACACTCCGCCAAACGACTGTTACGACGGTAGTTATGTAACCGCAGAAAGGGAGTTAGACCTCGCTGTACTTCAAATTATCGATGTGAATGGCAATCCAACTTCAATTCCTAAAAGGAAGCCAATATCGTTATCTGGATTGAGTATTCCTCTGAACGAAACAATCACCCTGATTGGATATCCCGGGATAGGCGGCGCAACCGTAACTCTTGTAACAGGACGTTTTGGTGGCATCGAACATTTAGCTGACGACGATGGCGATGGTTGGATGATCGGAGAGTTTTACAAAACTGATGCCAGAAGCGGGCGAGGTGTAAGTGGTGGAGCAGCGTTTGATGGAAACAAGCGATTCGTTGGAGTTCCCACCGGAGGCGCTGCAAACTCAGACCTTGAATCTCTTGGCTATGTGCGTCCAGCGAAATATGCAATCAAACTCTTGGAGAGCATCAAAGCGGGATAGAACAGATCACCTGGATACGTCGTTGCGAGGCGAGTATGGGTTGTAACGTCAGCTGAGCTCTGCGTAGTTTTAGACTAAATCTCAGGTTTGGTTTGAAATTTCACGCCCAATTTGCAAAAAATTCTTGGTACCGAGAGAATCCCTACTTAGAATCTCCAATTTAGTAAATAGATAAATCCTTGCCGTCGATGTACCCGGAGCAACCTACAGTCGGCCCAATCATGCCCTGGACACGTTGTTGGCATTTTAGGTGGCGATCGTCTAGGTTTGGGTTTTAAGAACAAAAATCTCAGGGAAGGGTTATGACAAACCAATATCAGCCACAATTTGGCGAATACCAACGCCACAGAAAACGAACAGGCTTGCGATCGCATTGCTTGTCTGTTCTTTCTTTTGTGGAATTTTAGGAATAATTTTCGTCACTATCGCTATATGACAGGGAATCCAAGGAGAGTAAAATATGCAAGCCACTTTGACAGTGGCGGCGAGGTCGATTGTCATACTTTCTCTCTTTACCGCGTCGTTAGGTGCATGTAGTGACTCAAGCAATAACCAAACCGAAGAGTTTGATAATGAATCAACGTCATGGACCGTTAGCAAGATAGTAGACGGTGACACGATCCACGTATTATCGGCTGCCGGCGTCGAAGAGAAGGTCAGATTCATCGGCATTGACACACCTGAAAGAGGTGAATGCGGTTTCGCGGAAGCGAGTGATGCGCTAGCCGAGTTACTCTCTGGAAAGACTGTTGTTTTGAGTCGTGGTACTCCAGATGACAGAGACAAATATGATCGATTACTGCGGTACGTCGATGTCGGCTTAATGGATGCTGGTTTTGAACTTATACAAGGTGGCTTTGCGATTGCTAGGTACGACAGTCGCGACGGGTACGCTCATCACCCCCGACAGGACTCGTATATTGAAGCCGATTCAAGTAGCAAAGACTTTTGCGACTAGCAGGTACCAATCGGCACTTCATCTTCTTTCAGCACAGACAGCAATGCTTCATTTTCCGCGAACACTGATCCTGGGTCTGGCTGCTGTTCAATGACAATCCAGTTGCAGGTTTGTCTGAACTTGCGCGAAACCCTTACCGAAAAGTCCAAGGTTGAAAGTGAATGTAAGATCAAGCATCGCTCCCAGTATTGGCTCGCCACCAGTCGCCCCCCAGGGGCCGCCCAGGACCCACCAGGTAGCCGTAGTTGACGTGGATTCACTCCAACAGCACTCGAATTCCTGGGCCATTGTGGTGCCTTCTTTGAATCGCTGTCATCTGCTCCCGATGTGACTCACTTCTGTCGCGCAGAGGGTTGTGACGACATGCTGGTGCCGATCGGGCATTCAATCAGTGAGTCTTAGTATTCAACCACGCCAGGCAGGATGCCAAGAATTTGGTACGAACTTTGTACTAGTCCCCGGTGAGCAAAGGAACTTATGCGGTCGAGATGGTCTTAGGCGGCCAGCGACTGCGGCTCAAAACGCAGTAGGCAAGCGGGATGCTCTCAGTCGGAAACTCTTTGCCGTTTTCGATTCAAGGCGTCGCCTCTATCAAGTAATGGCGTCTTATAGTTTTGTAAGGATTTCGTGGGGAATCTTCTGAGACTCATTTGCAGGACAGTTGGGCTATTCAAGACAAAAGTCAAAATTTGGAAAGAGGTACGCAACGTCATTAATCACGGTGAAATGAATTGCTATTTGATTCTTAATAGGCTCGACGCCTGCTGAAATAACTGTTATGTCCATCTCGTATGTCCGCCCATTTTCGCTCGGCTTAAATGTTTGCAATCTCGAATTCTGACCGACTTCAAATGTCCAGTTAGGAGTAAGTCTTGCGTCTGCTGGTTTAATGATGAAGTAGGACACAGTGAAGGTGTCGAATTCAGCGATCTCGCGTTGAAGGCAGTCCTCTAAGACATCGTCAGAGTAATAGGTTCGAAGCGGCGGGAAGAGTTTTCCTACTTGCCAGTGCCACTTCAGAACGAAGTCTTCCGCGGAGTCCGATGCTCCAGAAAATAATCTCTCGCTTTCCTCAGCGAGAGCGCGGATCAGCTGGACATCCTGTGCAACCTGTCCCTCAAGTTGTGCTAATTCTCCGATTTCGGGGCAGAGATACTCGACCGCAAGTTTCGCCGACTTCAGCGCAGCTCTGGCTGATGCGATCAGTCGATCCATATCAGTTGAACCGTCGAGTAGAGCATCTCTGAAACGATTCTCTACTGCAAGTTGTGCGTCGTATGCAGACATACCTGATTCAACATTTGAGCCAATCTCATTGCACATGTTGACGCCGAAGGTTTCCGCCATACTTCGCCAAGTTTCACCATCCGAAAGCATGAGTCCAGCGCGCTGAAATTCCTCAATGGCAGAAGACGAACACCATGCCGACCAGTAAATTTCCTCTAAAACTGCAGAGTCAATCAACAAGTCCGATCCCAGACACTCGTCCTTCGCGACGACCTTTGAGGTCTCAATTTCTCCCGTTATCTTACATAAGTCGTTGAATTCCTGGGTGGTCACCTGCATTTCATCAATCACTTGATATAGGGATTCGCTACTCCAATTGTTCAGATTGTTTAGAGCGAGTGTCATGTTGCGGTAGCCCGCTGAAACACGTTGCAATGAAGCTGCCAACTCACCGTCGACACGCGCAGCGAGCTTGTCTGCGAGATCGGCGAACCATATGTTCAGTTTCGACAACTCCAGATCCGAGACTTCTTCACGTCGCCACGCCTCGATGTAACCGGAGCGACTTTGAACTGCAGAGATCATAAGTTGGCAAACTTCAGTCGTTGAGTTCACATCAGCCGATACTTGCTGAGGGGATAAATCAATTATTGGAGGAATAGATTTCGGGAGATTGGGACTGCCGCACGCGACGAGCGTTAAACCTGCCAGCGCAACTGCGGCGAGCATTCGAGACATCTTAAGCATGTAGCCAACGCGACTTAGAAAGCATCAGGCGAGCCGGATGCTCTCAGGCGGCAATTTTTCGCCAATTTCGAATGATACGGACACTTTTGAGCTGGGGATCCTTTTCTTTTATCAGCTATGAATCCGCCAACAGCAATTGACCAGCACGAAAAGATGACACTCGGAAGGATTAGGCCAACATAAAACAAAACATACGGATGCGTTTTGTTGTACCAACCATCCTCTTCTTTTATATTGACAACGATAATTCCACCAAAGATGCCTGGCACAACGGATACCCATCCGAATGTCCACAGCGTCAGCGCCGCTCCATGCGCTCCTTGACTGAGACTGGTCGGTAAATCTCGGTATCTGACCTTTGTGTCATCAAATGAAGCACTTCTATCTTGGGTAGTGCTCACAATGCCCCCACTATCTAGCGGCTTTTCAGCCAGACCAAACAGACCGTAGCAGAAATTTTACAATCGATATCTAACGCTTCTGAATGCCGTATGGTACGAGTTTGGTACTAGTTCACGGCGAGCCAAATGAACTAATACGGCTTAGATGGTCTTAGGTGGCCAGTGCCCGCGGCTCAAAACGCAGTAAGCGAGCGATTTGGTCTCAGACGGCAAGTTTTCGCCGTTTTCGATTCCCGGCGTCGCCTCCATTGTTTATTGAGTTAAAAGACCATTTGGTACTACTTTGGTACGAGTTGGCAATTCAGTTTCTGGAATTCGTCATTGGGTCACTCTTTGGCCACCAGTACCAGTCTGGGATTGATTCGAGTCGCTCGATTCTCCTCGGAGTTAAAGATTCGTGATTGTCGGCCACCACGTCAAATCGACCCCCGTCAGGTTGGCAGGAGTGAAGTTGGCTCCGCTCAAATCGACCCCAGTCAAATTGGCACGGTAAAGATTAGCTTCATATAAATTGACTCCGGTCAGGTTGGCCCCGGTCAGGTCGGCTCCCGCCATGCTGGCTCCGATGTGGGCGACCTTATTAAGGCTGGAATTTTTCCACCCTCCGCAGCGGACACGAATCACTCCAGTCGAGTCGTACCCTCCGA
>Ga0209284_10002523_pt1 | contig 24813 bp, 33 predicted proteins | sample FRY03_FD_187211 | JGI IMG/M metagenome (GOLD analysis project Ga0209284, IMG submission 187211) | Freshwater microbial communities from Lake Fryxell liftoff mats and glacier meltwater in Antarctica - FRY-03 (SPAdes) (version 2) | ecosystem: Environmental > Aquatic > Freshwater > Ice > Glacier...
GGAAAATGGATTATGGGCAATGGCAGGTGCCAGATTAGGTACATGCCTAACGATGTTACATGATTGGGACTATACAGAAGTGCAATGGTTTGACTATTTAGAAGAAAAATGGAATAAAATGAAAGATACTGATGTACACGCAATGTTAGATCAATATGGGCAACAGCTCAGGAGATTAGATTTGCCAGCCCTTAACTATAATGCTGAACAAAGTAAGTTCTTCAAACATCACTACAAGAGAGGGTTTAAAAACAAAGGAGTAATGGAACGTGAGTAAAAGTAAATTTATGTCAGCCGCTGAAGAGATGAAGGCAAAACTAGGTCCTAGTCTTTGCCTGGCAAAATGGCAACAGGTTAGCCTACACTTGCCCACGGGGCTCAACAATAGTTGTTATCACCCACCATTGCATGAGATTGATGTAAAACCTCTAGAGTTCCATCCTAGTGCTTTGCATAATACTGTTCATAAGAAAGAGCAACGGAAAAAAATGCTAGCGGGTGAGAAACCTAAAGAGTGTAACTACTGTTGGACTATGGAAGATGCAGGACATCTAAGTGACCGCCATTACCGTTCGGGTGAGCCCTGGGCCGCAGAACATTATGATAATATAGTTAATCAACCTTGGGACGCAGATGTCACGCCCAGTTATGTGGAAGTAAATTTTAGTCACGGATGTAATCTTGCTTGTAGTTATTGTAGTCCACAGTTTTCAACTGAATGGGGCAAAGACATAGAACGTTGGGGTGCTTATCCAACAAAGAGCCCACATAACGACCCTATGCATTTTAAAGGACGTCGCCAACCTATTCCGGTTAGAGAAAACAATCCCTATGTAGAAGCATTTTGGCGTTGGTGGCCTGAGCTATACCCTAAACTAAAACACTTCCGTATGACGGGTGGCGAACCCTTGATGGACAAGAATACATACAGAGTATTTGATTATATATTAGCCAGTCCTAAACCTGACTTACATGTTGATGTTACCAGTAACTTTAGTGTAGAACCCAAACTATTTGATCAATACATAGGCAAGGTCAAAGAACTATGTACCGGAGAACGCATAGAACATTTCATGCAGTATGTAAGCCTTGACACTGGAAATCCAGAGCATGCTGAATATATTAGACACGGATTAGATTATAAAAAAATGGAAAGGAATGTTAACGAGTATCTAACAGATGTTCCTAATAGAAATAGTTTAACATTTATTATTACTATGAATAATCTATCATTGCTCGGCTTGCAAAGGCAACTAGAATGGATATTAGATTTGCGTAAAATGCATAGTCACACATATCAACGTGTGTGGTTTGACACCCCAGTGTTGCGTACACCAACCTGGCAAAGTCTACAGATACTTCCAGAGAGCTATGTACACATCTTAGAAAATGTTGTTAAGTGGATGAAGTTGCATAAATTAGATGAAGACAGTGATCGATTTGATGGATTTAAAGATTATGAGATACAGCGTCTAGAGCGTGATGTTACCTGGATGAGGAAGGGTAAGAAACTTAATGAGAAATACATACACGACACCCGTGCTGATTTCTATCGTTTCTTCAATGAATATGACAAGCGCAGGAACACAGACTTCCTGGACACCTTTCCACAAATGAAAGAATTTTGGCAGGAGTGTAAGTATCATGCCGAACAATAACCGGGTGCTAATCAATGGGTGCAACTTTACAGCAAAGTCAAGCGTAAAAAATTGGCCTAACCACTTACCAACAGAGTGGAACATAACTAATATTGCACAAAGTGCCCCCGAAAATTTATGGGCTAAAGTTATATCGGAGAATATTAATGCCAAAAATTAAATTAAAATCAATTGCTTGTCAAGATATTAACTTTCTTGATATAGTATATTCGATAATGGATCTTAGAATTTGTGAGGATGTAGATGAATTATTCATTGAAAATGACTGTATTCCTGTGATCCAGTCGCACGATTTGTACACAGATACTATATTAGAGAAATTAAAAATTTATTTACAAAATAATATTAATTTAAGATGTATAGTGCTTGATTTAAAGGAAGGCACAAATACAACTAATTTCCATTTCCTAGGATTAGATAGATATTTTAATAATAATCAAATATCTATAATTTCATCAGGAAATTTTTCAAATGATAAATCTTTTGCAAACATTGATAGTTACTTATACTGCACCGGTGATATCTATAACACGACGGTTGCAGTGAATCATTTTGATGATATTTTTATACCTAGAATTAAACCATATAAATTTTTGTTTTTAAATAAAAATGAAAGGCCTCACCGACGACGATTGATAGACTTATTAAATGAAAAAAAGCTATTAGACAATGCGTTGTGGTCTGATTTAACCAATGATATTCGATTACCACAGACCTATGATGACTGTTTCAATGGAAGAGTAACATCTTATGATATTAATAATACCCATTTTGATATAGGCCATTGGCCCGACGGCAGATTGTTTCCGCAATTATATATAGATACATATTTTTCTATCATTACGGAAACAAATTTTGAGTTTCCATATAGTTTTTGCACCGAAAAAATTTATAAACCTATATTAATGGGTCACCCATTTATTGCAGTTACTAGTTATAAATTTTATCAACATCTTAAAGATCGTGGTTATAAAACATTTGATGGTCTAATAGACGAATCGTTTGATCTAATAGAAAACAATGATGATAGATTGCTCGCTATAGTTAATTCAATTGAGCAATTATGTTTGACCAATCTCGATGACTTTTTAATAAAAGCAAAACCAATCTGTGAACACAATAGATTAAATTTTTTCCGAGAATATGGAATGGTGACATTAAACAATTATAATACCTTAGCTAAATTTTTTAAAACATTATGCCAAAACTAACTAACGAAACAGATCTAGAATATAAACGCAGAGTAATTGACATTAAGTCTGAAAGTTTCTGTGCGGCTAAATGGTATAATGCTACTATATGGTTGGGCAGTGGACAAACAACATCATGCCATCATCCTTTACCACATGCTATTGATCGTGAGGCAATTAAAACAAATCCAAGTGCCATACACAACACACCACAAAAGAAAGAACAGCGTAGACAGATGCAACAAGGTGAGAGACCTAAAGGGTGTGAGTACTGTTGGAAAATAGAGGACATGGGAACTGATAAGATATCAGACCGTGTAGACAAAACAAGAATTTATACAGACGAGGAGTTAAATGAAGCTTATGAAAAACCGTATACAGAAGATGTTAATCTTAGAACCCTGGAAATTAGCTTTGATAGGACTTGCAACCTTGCTTGTAGCTATTGTAACCCTGCATTTAGTAGTACTTGGGCTAAAGATATTAAACGTAATGGTCCCTATGCCCAGTTGGTGTCCGATGGCAGGAACCATTTTACTCACAGTCATAGTAGTAGTCAGTTGTTTACTATTGCCGATCAAAATCCTTACATTGAAGCCTTCTTTAAGTGGTGGGAAACAGACCTCCACAAAACTTTAACTGAGTTACGTATTACAGGTGGCGAACCCTTAATGAGTGGATACACTTGGCAGTTGTTTGATTGGTTTAAAACTAATAGAGGACAATCAAAGACACGTATTGCTGTTAACAGTAATCTAGCATTTGATAGAGACAAAATAGATAAGCTGTTAGAAGCCGCAGAAGATGTTGAACTAGATATATACACGTCAAACGAAAGCACTTACAGTCAAGCTGAATACATACGTGATGGGCTAGATTATGTACAATGGCTCGAAAACGTTCGGTATGTTCTAGATAGTAAAAAGCTACGCAGTCTTCATGTAATGTGTACAGTGAACGCTCTGTGCTTGATTAGACTACCATCCTTGCTGAAACAGATAGCAGAATTAAAGCGAGAATACGGGCAAGATGCAATTAACTTTACCCTAAACATATTACGTTTTCCTAGTTTTCAATCACCATTGGTATTGCCTAAAGACATTAGACAAGCACAAGCAAATAGACTAAACATATTCAAAGAAAACTACGGTGAACTGTTACACGAGTTTGAACGTAACCATATAGAAAGATTAGTGGACTATTTAGAAATAGTAGAGCGTCCGCATTCAGAAGCATTTGAAATGCCTACACTATTAAATGACTTTAAACAATTTTATACACAGTACGACGAACGTAGGGGACACAACTTTACAGAAACGTTTCCTGAATTAACAGAATGGTATAACACTCTATGAGCGACAAGGCCACAGACAAGTATTACGAGAATCATAACTATCACACACGTAAACCTGTTTACATAAGTGAAGATGATCTGCGAGCCGACCAGATGGCCCGCCTAACCAAAAGCGAAACGTTCTGCATGATACCATGGATCCATATGCACGCCTTCCCCAATGGGCAAGCATATCCCTGCTGTCTGGGAGACAGTCACCACCCAATTGGTGACCTGCATAAAAATACTATTAAAGAAGTATGGAACGACACCCCTTACAAAACTATGCGTAAAAATATGCTCGAAGAAAAATCGTGTAAGGAATGTACTAAATGTTATGAGCAAGAAGATATGGGTTTTGTTAGTATGCGTAATTCATCAAACAAAAGTTTTGGACACAACATTGGTATAGTAGATGATACCAAACCAGATGGAACGTTTGAAGACTTCAAATTGCGTTATTATGATATTAGATTTAGTAATTTGTGTAATATGAGTTGCCGTACCTGCGGAGGATGGTTTTCAAGTTCGTGGCACGACGAAGAAACTGCCTTATACGGCAAGCGTGAGTATCCAAAAATTATGTTTGCTGGTAAAGACAAAGAAGATATGTGGAATCAATTGCAAGAACATATTCCGCATTTGGAACAAATTTATTTTGCGGGCGGAGAACCATTGATAATGGAAGAACACTATCGCTTGTTAGACGAATTAGAACGCCAAGAACTTTTCCATGTTAGACTACAATATAATACCAATTTTAGTAAACTTCGTTTAAAAGATAAACACGTTTTTGACTACTGGCAAAGATTTGAAAATGTTTCAGTAGGTGCTAGTTTAGATGCCATGGGAGCTCGTGCTGAATACATGCGTAAAGGCACAGTATGGAGCGAAACAGTTGCTAATAGAGAACGTATGTTAATAGAATGCCCTAATACGGACTTCTACGTTAGCTCTACTGTAAGTTTATATAACGCATTGCATGTTATGGACTTTCATCGTGATTGGGTTGACCGTGGATTAATCAAAGCACAGGATTGGAATATCAATATTCTACAAGGTCCAGACAGAGATCGGATTGATGTGTTACCTAACGCATATAAAGAACAAGTACGAGAAAAGATACAAGAACACATTGAGTGGTTAAAACCACAGGACCACTTGAATCGTGCAGTGGTTGGATATGAGGCAATGTTAAAGTTTATGGAACAGGACGATAAAGATTGGTTATTACATGAATTTATTGAAGTCAATGATAAACATGATGGATATAGAGAAGAAAAATTTGAAGAAGTATTTCCTGAATACGTCGATCTAAGATCATACTCATATGATAAATGGGCTAAAAAATAATGTCACTACCTGAAAAGATTTGTATGCTACCTTGGATCAGTATTGAAACTAGTCCCATTGGGACCGCACGCCCTTGCTGTTTGGCAATAGATGAGATTACCAAGACCGACGGCACCAAGTACAGCCTCAGAGATAATACCCTGGAAGAAATATACCACAGTGAGTACATGCAAAATTTAAGGCATCAATTTCTAACTGGTGAAAAGCCAGAAACATGTAAGCGTTGTTGGGATGAAGAAGCCGCAGGCAGAACCAGTAAACGCATGAACAGTCGTATACGTTTAAAAGATTACTATGATGATGTTAAATGGCAAGACACTAATCCGGACCAACTATGGTTCTTAGATCTTAAACTAGGAAATATATGTAATCTTAAGTGTCGTATATGCGGAAGTTGGTCTAGTTCAAAATGGGCTAAAGAAGAAATAGATTATGTGCCTGAATTAAAAAATCGTAAAGAACATTTAGCATATAAGTTCTTACAAGATGGTGCGTGGCCTAGAGAAAATGCAGACTTTTGGCTAAGCATGAATACTCTACTACCTAATATCAAGTACCTAGAGTTTACTGGTGGTGAACCATTCCTGATACAACAACACTTTGAATTCTTAAAAACTGCTGTACGTACTGGACATGCTGAGCATATTGAAATACATTATAACACTAATGGTACACAGTTCCCAGAAGATAGAGATCTATGGAAACATTTTAAACATGTTGAGATAGCATTTAGTATTGATAATACCAACGAACGATTTGAGTACGAACGATACGGTGCCAATTGGGAACAAGTACAAGAAAATATCAAACAGTTTAACCAGATGCGTAACAGTAAACTATCAACACAACTATGCTGGACTGCAAACGTACAAAACGTTTACTACCTGCCTGAAATATGTGATTGGATCAATACACAATCATTTGATCATATCTATTTTAATATGTTGCATGATCCATGGCACATGTGTATCAGTAAGATGACTCCTCATGCACAGGAATTAGTTATAGATAGATTGACTAACTATAAGTTTAGCCCTAAACATAAAATGGAAGTTATGCGTATCGTTAAGTTCATCGAAAACGGAGAAGGCAGTGACGGCAGTAAGTTTTTAGAACAGATGTCAATGACTGATGAGTATAGAAAAGAAAGTTTTCTTGATACACATCGAGAGATAGCGGAGGCCATGGGGTATGTCAACAATTAACGTTAAATTTAAAAATCAACCAGTAAACAGACCAGATACACTATGTATGGCTCCATGGACTCATACTTACCTAAGCCCACAGACTGAAAGACGAATGTGCTGTGCTAGTCGTGAAGATGCACAATCGTTTGAACAGTATATAGATACCAAAGCCGGCACTGGTGAATACCAACCCGTCACTTTACACGAGCACTGGAACAGTGATCATATGAAATCAGTGCGTCGTCGCATGATGGCAGGAGAAACCCTACCAGAATGTGATGTATGTAATAGCAAATTATTGAACACTGACATTTACCGCAGTTATTTTAATAGTATGTTTGGTGATAAGTATTCTAGTATATGGGACACTACAGATGATACAGGCTATACCACAATGAAGCCTGTAAGTTGGGACTACCGTTTCAGCAATCTCTGTAATTTTAAGTGTCGCATGTGTGGTGATATGTTGTCAAGTGCTTGGGAGTCAGAGCAAAGACAGCATGACATGATCAACTGGTCCGACCCAAAAAATAATTGGATGGTGCCAGCAGTCCGGGAACAGATATCAGAGTTCCAGTCATCTCAAATTGAGCGTGAGTTCTCAGAAGCTGTAGAGGCTCATCAAATTGAAGAGGTATATTGGGTAGGTGGTGAACCCTTGATGTACGATCAACATTGGAGATACATGAAACGTATCGTTGATTTAGGAGATGGACAACATGTTTATGCAAGATACAATACCAATCTCAGCCGCACCAATTATCGCGGTGTCAATCTTTATAGTGATATTCTATCTAGGCTACGTGACTGGCAAATATGTGCAAGCCTCGATGGTACGGGTCCAATTGGAGAGTATATCCGAACAGGTCTCAGCTATCAAACGTGGCTTGACAACTTTAAGGAAGGTCTTCAAGGAGCTACTCATCGCCGCCAAATGAGAATAGACTTCACGCTTACCCTTCCAGGTATGTTTGAAGTCCGCAACATCGATAATCTAGCAATCATGCTAGATGTGGACGTTCTGGCTAAAGTTGTGTTTAGCTTTAGCCCGGACATCATCCTAAGCCCGTTAGCATTACCAAAACATATACTCCACCCTTGGATAGATGATATACTAGATAACGATCACTTTACATCTAGATTAATTAATCCTACCCTAAGAGATATGTTAATCCAACTTAAAACTCGCCCGACGTTTGAGGAACAATGGCCCGATGAATATAAGCAAGCTCTTGCAAAAGGCAAGGCCCGTGTGTTACAATTAGAGAGTATACGAAAAGATACGTTTACTCTATCAAATATATTAGAATCAAGGAAAGATGTACATGCTTGGTATCAATCAATCTAAAGTCACCGTGACCTTAAGGAATCCATTAGATCATAGCGATCAATTGAGCTATGACATCCTAGTGTTTGACAATCCCATAGCACAAGATTGGATGCAAGCCCTCAAAGGAATATTGCTCAATGGTAATCAGTTGGAAAAGAATTTTTGTTTCCTTGGATTTCCCGGATCTGCTCGCACATTACCTTATCTATGTGATCAGGTCAACCAAGCCATAGACAAGATCAACGGATTTTTTTCTGATTATCAGATCAATGAACATTTCACCCCAGAGAACTGCCTAGCAACTGACTATGCGGAAAACGGTCCAAATCACAAACTACTGAATCAACTACATAACCATTTTGAACGGTTGCAGGGCACGGTGTCAGACCTCAGTGTTTATTACAAGCGTGCCGATTATGGCACGAAGTATGCGATCAGGCAGTTAAATCATGTGTGTCATGAGATGGAATCCTTAATACTAAGCCAACGCAAACTGGACATTGATCCCGATTGGGTACGTCCTAGCCAGATAACTACATTCCTACAGTGTCCAAGATATGAACTAACAGATGAACATAGAGAACTGTTCTCTGAAAATGGATATGACAGAGACTTTGGTGGTGTTTATATGCACTGGACACAGATAGGTAAAACATTATTTGAAGTGTTCCGCGACGAAGGTGCTCCTAAATTAGATGAGACCACATGTGAAGCCATCACCCACCTACAGTATTACAGTGGCGAGTTTGACATAGAATGGGGCAATGATGTAGTCTACGGTGACACGAGAGTGCTATGGCACAACGAGGAACAGGCTCGTTTCCAAGAGTGGTTGCTTGAGAATGATCTAGATCCCAAAGATCCCACATTAAGTTTAGGATATCTACCATTGGGGATGATCGATACACTGCCATTTGGCACCCACGATCCCGTCAAGATAAGAGAGGTACTAGGAAGGTATCTTGACATCTACAAGATTGAAATTGACGGAGTGTCAAACACATTTGATTACTGTTGGACAGACAGTGACTATAAACAGAAACAGATCGATAGGATGATACCAGGATATGATTTTAGTAGCAGGGGGTGATAGTTATGTTTGGGGCAGTGAACTAGCAGATAGTCCGCATGGAGGGCCTGATGGCTATAGCCGTAATACGTTTCCAGCAATCTTATCAAAGGATTATGAATATCAATGTGCGGCATATCCAGGAAACGGCAATGACAGCATCGCTAGGATGATTATAATAGCATGTGAAAAGAATCGAGGCAAAAAACAAGCAGTGTTAGTATCCTGGACTTTTCCTGGCAGGTATGAATTTAATATGCAAACTAGCCAAGGACAACATTGGGAAGTTATCAATTCATGGTCGGTAGGTAAACAGTTCACTGAAGATAGTGAACTACACCTAAACAAATTTGTTAGAGAGTTTAAAGATAAACACAAATTTGTAGGTATAGAAAAGTTTGCCAAAAGTTATTTTGCTAATGTTGGGTTTTTGGAGTATTGGGAAACATATACCTCACTTAAAGAAATGGTATATTTGCAAAATTATCTTAAAGTGAATCAAATACCTTATCTTTTTACATGCGTGGACACTGGTATTTTTAACAATTACACGATAAAAAATTTAGATGATACTATACTATCTTTATACAACCAAATTAATTTTGCCAATTGGTTCTTCTTTCCGGCCGGTAAACAAGCAAATGAAACAACTGCACCAAGAGGGTTTTACCAATGGGCATTAGAAAATAAGTATAAAGTAGGTGCAGGTAATCACCCATTGGAAGAGGCACATCAAGATGCCGCAGAATTAATCAAGGAGAAATTTGATGAAATGGTTAAGAACGTTAATTAATCGTATTAAATTAGAGATACGATATAGAAAAAAACTTAAAGAACTTCGCAAGAGAGATCCCTTCATATATCGCTGATAAATAAGTGTATGGATACATACATAGTTTATAAAACAGTTAACACCGTTAATGGAAAATATTATATCGGCAAGCACAAACAAACAAGTGATACGTTTGATGGGTACTTCGGTAGTAGCGAAGTAGTTAACTACGCTATACAAAAGTACGGAGTTGATGCTTTTGAACGTATCACCTTGACCGAGCTCGATAATGAAGACGAATGCTACTTAGCCGAAGAGAACGCTGTTGGCGATCTATGGCGCACAGATAAGAAGTGTTATAATAAGCAACCGGGCGGTAAAGGGTTTAGTTCAGGAGCAGATCATTATACACAAGGCAACGGCTTTACGGATCCGCACAAAGAAAATCTAAAGAAAGCAAGAAAGAAACGTGCACCAGCCTCAGCAGAAACAAGAGCAAAGATGTCTGCAAGCAGAACAGGTAGCAAACGATCAGCAGAAACAAAAAAGAAAATGTCTGTTAAACAGTCTGGTAAAAATAATCCTATGTTCGGGAAGAAACATTCTGCAGATAAGCGACAGTTAATAAGCGAAGCGTTAACAGGAAAATACACAGGCACGAATAATGCAAACTTCAAGGGGTACTATGTTACGCCCTTCGGTAAGTTTACCACTGTAAAAGATATAAGCAACAATGTAGAAAACGTAAGCAAGCAAACAGTATATAGCTGGTGCAAAAACAGCGAGAAGATTATTACGGCTAATATGGTAGGTATGTCTAAGTTTCTAACTTGCAACGACATAGGCAAAACATTTAAAGAGATTGGATTTTACATGGAACCTAAATGAGTTATTTAGGAATATCGGTAGGCTTCCACGATGCATCAATTAGTATCATTGATCTAGATGGTAATATAACGTTTGCTGGACACTCAGAGCGTTATAGTAAACAAAAACATGACAGACATTTAAATAGTGAAATGCTATGAGATTGCTAACGGTAGGAGACAGTTTCACTTATGGTGACGAGCTTGTGGATCGCACACAGGCATGGCCCCATCTATTAGGCGCTGATTTGGGATATGAAGTCACCAACTTAGGCAAGCCAGGATGTAGCAATAATCATATGGTCCGCGCAGTGATAGAAAACAGTCATGACCATGATCTAATAATCGTGGCCTGGAGTCATTACGCCAGAGTAGAGATATCAGATGAGAACGGAGCATACGACATATGGCCAGGTTGCAAAGGCGTCTTTTTTGTTGGCAATCTAAAATATAGAAAAGAGCTAGTAGAATACGTTAACAGACATCATGACGATGCCTACCTATATAAACAATATTTGATCAACATCATCTTATTACAGAACTATCTAGAAGCTAACAACAAGAGATACGTCATGATAGATACTTTTGGTAATCCTCTACGAGAACAGCGGCAAACAGATCAGTTAGTAGCACAAGTAAACAACAAATTCTATCCAGGGTGGCCAAAAGAAACAATGATGGAATGGACATGGGGAGCACCAAAAGGCCCTGGTGGCCATTTTTTAGATCAAGGACATCAACTAGTAGCAGAAAAAATCAATGAACATATTAGGACTATCGGCTGGGTTTCATGACGCTGGCATGAGTTACGTTAGCAATGGCGAAATACCATTTGCTGGACACTCAGAGCGTTATAGTAAACAAAAACATGACAGACATTTAAATAGTGAAATGCTATTTGATTGTTTGACTCGCTGTGGCGTTCCTGATGTTATTGCCTATTACGAAAGGCCCTGGGTAAAGAAAACTAGGCAATTGTATGCTGGCCAATGGAACGATCTATGGTCAGACTGGTCAGTACGTAAAATGATCAATGACATTGACCATGACGGTGTATTAAAACACGTTCCTATAAAAACTTACAATCATCACTTGTCACATGCAGCCGCAGGATTCCAAACAAGTCCTTATGACGATGCTACCGTAGTAGTCATTGATGCTATTGGAGAATGGGACACTATAAGCATCTGGGATGCCAGGTATGATCGTAATGGCAATGCTTGTTATACCAAACTTTGGGGACAGAAATATCCTCACTCAATAGGGTTAATGTATTCGGCGTTTACTAAAGAAGTAGGGCTACGTCCATTGGATGAAGAATATATCTTAATGGGAATGGCCGCGTATGGACAAAGCCATTATAAAGAGGCATTTAAAACAGTACTGTTAGCAGATGAAGCGTCATTGACATTTAGACACAATCTGCACCTAGGATTGCCAGATGAAGGCAAAGGAGGGTACGGCGAAGATTTTGATGTTGCGGCATCAGCCCAAGAACTAGTTGAGTCGTTGATTAAGATAGTAATAGCTCGTGCCCACAAGTATGGTACTAGTAAAAATTTAGTGTACATGGGCGGAGTCGCTCTAAATTGTTCAGCCAATAGAGATCTAGGACAGTTTTACAATAACATATGGGTTATGCCTAACCCAGGTGATGCAGGCAGTAGTTTAGGTGCCGCGGCACTGGTATATGGCAAACAGTTAGAGTGGCAGGATGCTTATCTAGGACATGACATAACGGGTCCTTATCCAGTTAAAGAACTACTAACAGAATTATTAGAAAATAAGATAGTAGGAGTTGCTAATGGCCCTGCTGAGTTTGGTCCTAGGGCATTAGGTAACAGAAGTTTATTAGCAGACCCAAGAGGAATAGACATCAAAGATCAAGTCAATGAGATCAAACGCAGGCAAAAGTTTAGACCTTTCGCCCCCGTCATCTTAGAAGAATATGTCGACGAGTATTTTGCGATGCCTAATGGATTTGCTACCAGTGACTATATGCAGACTACTGCGTTATGTATCCGCCCAAAAGAGTTTTCGGCAATTATACATGCTGACGGAACAAGTCGTGTACAAACCGTGCCTAAAGATAGCCGCAGTGGTATAAGGCAGTTGCTAGAAGCCTGGCACGTGTGGACTGGATGCCCGATGTTATTAAATACCAGTCTAAACATACGAGGTGAACCCATGGTAAACACTCGTGCGGATGCTGATAGATTTGAACAAGAATACGGAGTTAAGGTATTATGAAAATATTAATTATGGGATTACCTGGCAGCGGAAAATCAACATTAGCCAGACCATTTGCTGAATTAATTGGTGCTGTTTATATTAATGCTGATCAAGTAAGAACACAATACGATGATTGGGACTTTTCCCCAGAAGGGCGACAACGACAAACATTACGCATGTTACATCTATCACAAGGTGTTGAACTAGCAGGGAAGGTAGCAGTGGTAGATTTTGTATGTCCAACAAATAAACTTAGAAAGTTATTTAATGCTGATTATACAGTATGGATGGACACTATCAAAGAAAGCCGGTTTGAAGATACCAATCAAATGTTTGAAACTCCTGACGATGTTGACTATCATGTCAGTGAGTGGTTTAAAGATACGCACAAACAATTAGTTAAGATAGTGTCAACCTACATGGCACGGAATAGTTAATGTTTGATATATTCATTATGGATATGGGCGGTCATGATGACAACGTACAGAGTCTTGTACAGCGTTTTCCGCATGCCAGGGTGGTAAGATACTACGATAATCATTTAGACACGTTAAAACGCTGTATTTCGCGTTGTAGGACACCTTATGCTTGGATAATTTCAAGTTGTTGCGACTATGCTGACTTTGATTTTGGATATAGGGCAGTGCCATGGGAGTCATATCAATTACACTGTTGGGCCAGTGGCAATCAAGAGTTTGGCGACACATTCTTGATCAATAAAACGGAATTCTTAAAGCAACTAAACATAGAACTATTAGAATGGTATAAAGACATCAATTGGCACGAGGTAGGAGTGCCAAGGCTAGCATGGCCAGTATTAGAATGTACTACTGAAGACATCACTGAACATATAACAAACGCACAGTTTAATTCGTCTTATCTTTGGATTAATGAAACTGCTGATTTTGATCCTCCGTTATGGAAAGATAGATGTTTTTATAGTTTTAATATGTCAGGGAGCGTATCACTAGCACCGCGTGAAATTCAGTCACATTTAACCTCACAAATCTATGATTATCCCTACGTTATTAAGCAAAAAGACACCTTTTTGCCACCTAATCCGTTGGATATTATCTATATCAGCAATGGCGAACCTGATGCAGAACGATGGTATGACTACTTGGTTAAATGTTTGGGCAAGGAAGTTAAAAGGGTACAGGGTGTAAAGGGAAGAGACAATGCAATCAAAGAAGCGGCCCGTCTAAGCGCGACACCATGGGTATTTGTGGTATGGGCAAAATTAGAAATCAATCCTAATTTTGATTGGTTGTGGCAGCCAGATTGTCTTCAAGAACCAAAACATTACATATTCCATGCCCGTAACCCAGTCAATGACCTAATATATGGCCACATGGCCATGGTTGCTTATAATCGAGAGTTAGTATTAGACACCGACGACTATGGATTAGATTTTACAATGAGTAAGTTACATGCCGTTGTTCCCCTTATAAGTGGCACTGCCCATTATAATGCTGACCCACTGATGTCTTGGCGTACAGCATTCCGCGAAGTAGTTAAACTAAAAGATGATTCAGTAAAGACTGGTAATATTGAAAGCCTACACAGATTGCAAGTTTGGTTAACACAAGCAACAGGAACAAATGCAGAATGGAGTCTACGTGGTGCTCAGGATGCTGTTGATTACTGGAACAAAGTCCAAGGTGATCATACGGAGCTAATGTGGAGCTTTGATTGGGATTGGTTAAAGAATTACCATGATTCTATTTACGCCACAGCGTAGGATTTAGTTTATACCATTCGTAGTATTTCTCAAACCCTTCTTCAACATTAGTCGTTGGAGCATATCCTAACTCTCTGATAGCACGAGTAATGTCTAATCTTCCACGTTTAGGAAAATCTAGGTCACGATCGCCTAATTCTAGAGACCCTTTGCCAGTAATACTAATAGCAAGTTCGGCGGCATCCTTTAATGTCCACAACCTCCCAGCTGACCGTGTTATGTTGTATATCTTATTAGACGAAATAGATTTAGTTGCGGCCAATGTAATGCCCATAGCAGTATCTTCTACATAGGTAAAATCTAAAACTTCACTAGCACCATTTACTTTAAGAGTTTCACCGCGCATGGCCTTGGTCATAAACTTGCTGACCACACGATCCTCGACGTCCCACTCACCATACACGGCACTTGGACGAATGATAACATGATCAAATGCTCCACGTCTTGTGTAATCTTCTACCAGTTTCTCTCCGGCATATTTTAGGATACCGTATTGACCAATTGGACTACACTGGGCAGTCTCAGTAACGTCGGTTTCAAAATCACCGTAGATCATACTGCTTGATATATAAACAAATTTCTTAACTTGGTAATTCTTACTAGCTTCTAATAGGGTTATTAATCCTGTAGTCATCACGTCACTGGCTAATAAAGGAGCTTCGGTAACTATCTTCTGCCTAGGGAAACTTGCTAAGTGTATAACAACATCTGGACGAAATTTGTCAACAATACTATTAACCTGGGCAACATCTCTGATATCAAAAATATTCAAGGTAGTCTTAATTCGTTTAAGCCTATTCTCATTGAGATAATCAACTTCTTCTTTAGGAACAAACCCGTAACCGGTTAGGCTGTCTATAATACAACATTCGTGCCCTATGGATTCAAGATGACAGACTACATTGTGCCCAATAAATCCTGCGCCACCTGTTAATAGTATTTTCATTTATCAGTTCCAACAAAAGGTTTAAGATCGGGAGCTGTCCACCCTTTGGGCTTAAGAACTTTACCATCATCACGCTTAATAACTTTACCTGTATCAGGACTAATTTTAGCAAAGTTTGTATCCATTACCTCTTTCCACGCACCCGGACCGTCAAAGCCTCCTGCTCTGATAGCTCCCATAGTAACAACTAAGATGTCAACGAGTGCATCTAACTGTTCTACTCTGTCTTGTGCCATCAATGCCTCAGCAAGCTCGCCAATTTCTTCATTGATAAGTCCTAGGTACATTTGATAGTTTTTGTCACTTGCTGGTTGATCGCACGCTGTTGCAAATCGATCAATGTCTTTAAATACGTCCGTCATTATCTACCCCTTCCAGCCGCTTTTTTACCAGGACGATTACTTGTAACTTGATTGTTAGCTTTTACCTTACCTACGCTGTCAGTCTGACTGCCTTCTTTTTTGCCTTGGGCCGCCTTCTTTTTTTCTAATGCTTGTTTTAACCATAAGTTACTCATTATTTCCATTCCTCTGTGTGTTTAAAAAACCTCAGGCTATAAGAAACATATTGTTCTTCAGTTAAATCACTGTAGATAACACATACCTTATGCCAATTCTTTACACCATCATCTTCTAACCATTTAAGTTCTATGTCATTGTCTTCTACCCAACGTGCCTGTTCGGTTTCTTTAAACTTGTTGGCAACTAACCAAAATATATCTTGTGGTTGTTTGTCATATGTTTCTTTATAGTGCATAGCATCTAAGAAGAAGCGAACTCTGTGTTTTTTATTTTCTAGATTCATCTTTTTTACAGCTCGCAAAGTCGTTTAAAATCTGTATTAGTTGTTTTCGTATTCGTTGATCGTCAATTCCATTTATCGCTGTACGTAAGTTTACAAGAAATGCGTCTAGTGTCATAATTATACCGCCATTGGTGCTGGAATTGAATCCATTGGATTGTAGTTGTCTAACCTAAAGTCATTCATAGTAAATTGCTCAATGTCTTTGATGTTAGGGTTCATTAATAATGTCGGAGCAGGTAATGGTTCACGTAGCAATTGTTCTTTTACCTGCTCTAAATGGTTCAAATATATATGAGCGTCTCCTAACACGTGAACTAGTTCGCCTACTCTAAGTCCACACACTTGTGCTATCATATGTGTAAACAAGGCATAGGATGCTATGTTAAAGGGCACGCCCAAAAACATATCACAGGATCGCTGATACATTTGACACGACAACTTGTTATCACTGCTTACGTAAAACTGTGCAAAACAGTGGCATGGTGGTAATGCCATTTGATCTAGTTCACCTGGGTTCCACGCTGTTAGTATGTGTCGACGACTATAAGGTTCTTGTTTAATCCCTTCAATTAATTCTTTCAGTTGGTCAACATGAAAATCTGGATTGGGTATTTGTTTGAATTCTTGTTCAGTATTAACAAATTGGCTGTATGATGCGAACTCTATACTTTTACGCCACGAACGCCATTGTACTCCATATACACGACCTAAATCATAGTTTGGGGAGTCAAGTGTTTCGTGCTGGTCACCATAGGCACCTCTGACGAAATAATCAACACCGGGTGTTCTAGGAAATTTTGATTTCTTTTCTACCCATTGGGGTGCTGTGGCATTGGCAGTCCAGATGGTACTCTTTTCAGAGTCTCTACTACCATGTAATAACTCTCGTAGACGCTGTTCATCACCCGACCCTTCAATAAACCACAGCAATTCTGACAGGCATGCCCTGAACGCAAGTTTCTTTGTTGTTACTGCTGGAAAGCCTTTGGATAAGTCATAGCGTTGTTGCATGCCAAAAACACCAATGGTACCCACACCTGTTCGGTCAGTGCGAGTTTCACCGTTGTCTAATATGTGTTGTAATGAATCTAGATAAGTTTTCATAGTATTATTATACTAGGATAGATGCGACATGTCAACTAAAAGAACTTTCGGTTCCATATTTCGTAGGTGCAATTATCCCCTGGACGGACTGAATAAATTTGGAAACAGGTTAGGTATCTATCTAGATCAATTCGGGTGTCAGCGAACCATGCACCCTTCATTCTAGTTAGGTACACACGTTCAATAACAGTTTCAGTTGATTCATATATCTCTTTGCCACCAATGACAAATACTTTCTTTTTTGGAAATCGTTCTTGTATATTTTTTAGTTCTTCACAAATATCACCTTGTATGCTACGTACATCAATATTATTAATATTACGATTTGTGACCACAAAGTTAACTCGATTGGGGAGTGGTTTGGGCATCATAAGGTCGTCCCAAGTATTACGCCCCATGACTACAATTTCATTCTCTGTATGTTTTTTAAACTGTTGGAGATCTTCTGAATTTTTAGGCCAGGGTAAGGTTCCTTTATTACCAATGCCACCTAAGCTAGTAGCGGCTAGTATACTACAAATCATAGCCCTTTAAGAACCTCATCTGTTGCTGGTTGCACAGCGTCTTTTACCTTATCTATGTCAACAAAGAAGTCAACGTTCTTAATGTAAACATCAAGTTCGTTGAACTTTTCATCTAGCATATCCTCTATGTCATCCGGTCTCTGTCCGTTTGCTATCAAGTCTCTAACATTAATAGTAATTTCAGTTCCGTCAATCAATGATACCATTATCTTTTCCAAGATATTTATTGGTACTTCTTTCTTGTCAACTCCGTTAACTATGTCCTGCCAGCTCTTACGTTTGTTAACGTTGAGCTTTTTTGCTTTACTACGCGGCAGTTTTGGTTTTTTTGGTTGTTCCGACATTTTTAGCCTTTTTAGGAGTCAATGATTTTGCTTCAGTTTTTAAACGTGTTGCTTCTGCTAATAATGTCTTAGCCTGAGCCTCCATCTGCTTAGCCTGAGTCAAATTCATGTCAGCCAAATCAGCATCTGATAGTACACTAGTACTTGTATTTACCGGTGGAGGCGCTGATCTATATGAATCACCTAACTCACGTCCTTGATTCTTTTCTGGATCAGCAAAACCACGACCTGCGTCAATATCTGCTAATTTTTTAACAGCCTCTTCACCACCTTCCATTTGCGCCAGAATCTTATTTAATTCATCTAGTCGAACACTGGTTTTAGCATTAGGGGTTAAGATAACTTGTTTAGTCTGTACCTTTTTAAGATAACCACCACTATGTATTGCACCTAATGTATTTTGGCCATTTGGCATAATATTTCTAAATAGTGCATCAGCTAACTGCTGTGATGATTGCCCACCATTACTTTCTACTACTTTCATTACTTCGTCATGAATCATTGATGGTAAATTATCACTGTACATAACTAATGCCATATGGTCTTCACCTGGTACTTTGTTGTATGCTACGACGACTTTCTTGTCGCCATGTCTTCCGATATGTTTGATCATTTTTTTGGTTCCTTAGGTTGTGTTTCTTTGGGCGCAGGAGTTGGTGTTATAGCACCAACACTTTGCAAGAAGTTAATTAATTTATTATACAATCCACCGACTTGGGCAAGCTCATCAGCTTGGAATGCACCTCGTTGTGATGTAAGGTTAATTATCTGTGCAACTAATACTAGGTCGGTAAGTGTTAATGCTACCGCCTCCCCCGGGGGTGATAAAGGTTGTGTTGCTTGTTCAGGTTCGGGTGTTACATGGGGAGTAGTACCCTTCTTGCGTGCGATAGATTTCTCTACGGCCTCAACCTTACCATCTTTATTTAAATCTCGGTTATCTTTCTTTGTAACCATCTGTTAAATTCTCCTTAGGGGACAATTATATTTAACAGCCAGATGAGAGGTGGAAAAATTTCTTAGTGAGTATCTAGGGTAGGGAGGGTAAGGGTAAAGTAAGTGGCTTCGCTGTGCAGTTCAAAAGCCACCATTTGTTTTCGATCAACGTTGCTTAGACCTAATACGACGTCTACAATACCTACGTAAAAACGTCCTTCAAGATTTTCGTAGAGCCAATCCGTTATTTGCTTTGTTTCTATGTTGGGGAGATCTACTATCACCTTTTCAAAATGTGGAGGACAGTGATTTACTTGTCTCAGTTGGTGCACATTAAGTGGATTAGGCTCGCCTTGTTTAAGCACGTTATTTGCCCTTATCTAAATCGTAATAGGTAGTGATGCCATACGGTGCTTCGACTGAAGTTGTTCCATGGATGATAAACAAGGTGTCACAATAGTTTGCATCTCCCCAACTGCCCCAGGGATATCCATCAGTGAACATCACAAACTTCTTAGGTTCAATGCCTTCTTCCTTCATAAAATCCCAATTAACATCAAACTCAGTCCCGCCACCACCTAGTACCTGATAGTCTAATAGATCATCAATATTGTCTTGGGTAAATATTTCTGGATTATGAACAGCAGTATCAAAACTCCATAAATGAAGTTTAAAACTACCGTAGCTGTCCATAATGCCTTTGATTTCGCTTAATATATCTTTAAGCATAGAATCTGACATAGACCCAGAACTGTCAATTGCCACGCAAATATCAATTTCTTTTTCTAACTCAGTGCCAGGAAGTATAGCATCCATGTGCCATCCTCGACGACTTGTACGTCTCCAACTATAGTCTGCCCTAACAGTACTTTGTATCTGTTGCTGTAACAGCTCGCGCCAATTTAATTGTGGTGCTGTTAAATCATTAATCATTTTCCTAACACCACTTGGCAAGTTTCCTGCGCCTGCGGTCTGCGCCGCTGACAGCACTGCTTCTTTTAATTCGTCTCTGATCTGTTTCTTCTCATCTTCTGATAGCTTAGGGCGACCTTGGCTTTTATCTTTGCTATCTCCTTCCGCGTCTTTAGATTCGCTGGAATCATCGTTATCATCTCCGTCTAAATGTTCATCTAATAGTTTATCTATTAAATCCTCTATGTCAATTTTTTCAGCATTTTGATATAAGTCATCATATACTTCTTCAGCACTCATGCCACGGTACTTTTCATCATACAGACCAACTGGAATCTTTTCGCCAATTTTTTGATCTACTAGATCTTGGTTAACACAATAGTCATCAGCGATATTCCACAATCTAGGATCACGGTCTCCACGACGACCCATATGATCATATACACAATGTAATACTTCGTGTCCAATAAGGAATTCTAATTGTTTAGCAGGCATCTTTTTAAGGAACTCTGAATTGTAGTAAAGTTTACGACCATCTGTCGCCGCAGTACCACACCATGTATCAGCGTTGACTATCTGTAAACGAGTAGCTAAGTTACCAAAGAAAGGTGCCTTGAGCAATAGCGCGATACGTGCACCAACAATCTTTTCACGTACTTCTGCATCTGTTTGTGGATTTGTTTTACAGCCTACGTAATTTTTGAAGTCTTTATTTGCTGTAGTATTCTTGGACATTGTCGGCTCATTCCTTTATTGTATATATGTATTATACATTCAATTTAACCAAAAGTCAACTAAAAAGGAGGAAGAGTGCCAGGGGCCCAGCTTGTGTAAGTTAGGAGCAGTTGGACCGTTCCTAACACCCTTCCTGTAAACTATGCTACTGCTTGAACGATGTACTTACCAAAACGTTTATGGAACTCATCAAACGTCTTAAGTTTGTTTGGAACAAACGGTAAGTTGTAAACTGTAAGGGCTACTCTAGCACCCATAACAGTAAGTTCTGTAGTAAAATTAGCCATCATAAAACTAAAGAAATTATCTACCATGCCGTGCCATTCGTCAACATTCTTTCCTTCTTTCTCATTGTAGGCCTTGAGCTCATAACACATGCTCACTGTCAATGAATACATAGCTGATATTTCTTTAACATCAAGACTTTTTACCTTGCCATTTAATATGTCAGTTGGATTGGGCATTTTCCCTGCTATCTTTCTATGCGCCATAAATTTAACAGCAGTTCCATCTCCGACTGTACCAGACACTAAATCAGTTTCAACGTTAGATGGAAGATTATCCCCTAACAGTTCACTAACAAACGTCCATGACCGCGGAGTAGCAAATGCACGTGAGCTAGACTTAGGATCAAAATCAAATAAATCTTGTTTAGCAAACGATACATACCCTACAACATCTTTATGTATGTTGTTGGTAACTGCCCACTTCTGCCACGATTCAAAATCTACACGCATTTCCAAATGGATAAAACGATTGCTTAACGGTGCAGGCATCCTGTAAGTAACACCCTTGTCACCTTCTCTATTACCTGCCGCTACCATTACAACATTATCAGGAAGTTCGTACTTACCAATACGTCTGTTAAGCACTAACTGATAAGCCGCGGCCTGTACACTAGGGGCCGCTGAATTCATCTCATCAAAGAATAATACAATGATAGGATACTTTGCGGCTAATTCTTTGCTAGGTAAATCGATTGGAGGTGCCCAATCCATTAGTCCGTTTTCTTTGTTGTAAAAAGGAATACCACGGATATCTGTTGGATCCATTTGACCCAAACGTAGATCAATCATGTGTCCGCCCATCTCATCAGTGATAGTTTGCACTAACTCTGACTTACCAATGCCCGGAGGACCCCAAAGAAAAATTGGACGCTTACGATCAAAACATCTACGGATGGCTACTTGTGCTTCTTCGCTGGTAACAGTTCTGTTTTCTGTTGCTGACATATTTCGCTCCTAACTAAATTTGTCTAATTTCTAACTTACAAAAACATTATAGCACCAAAATGACCATTTGTCAATCACTTTCTAATGTAAATTAATAGGTGCATCAAAGGCTACTGTCAGACCTTCGTCCCATTTCTGTGCCATAACTTCTGCCATTGCTATCACACCTTCAACAACTTGGGCAACTTCTTCTGGAGTTTCTCTAGGGTCTTCGTCACCCCATATGGCTCTGACGATGCTTTCTTCTTCTTTAGTCATATTATTCAAACTCCAAAGTTTTCATAGTTTTATTTCTTTAACAAAAAGTTCATCAAATAATTCAAACTGCTCAGGTAGGCTATACTGCTTAATCATTTCTACTAACGGGTCAACAGCAGGGCCAATTGATTCCTCTACAAGAGTAAAATCGTCATCATAGTAGTCGACATACTCACCCAACAAGCAATCATCGGCATTACCACTTTGTAATTTTTCCAATGCCTCATCTAGGTTGTCTGCATATACCCAGGTAGTTTCACAATAAATTACTCTACGTTCAAATGTATAGGTGTTTGCCATTAAAAGACGTTAACTCCTTTTAGACTTAGCCATACGGCGGAAAAATATAGTCCTAATATAGTTCCTGACGTGATTGTAAGAAACAGCCATCCTATAGTTCCTGTTTTGTCAAAGATATCGTCTTTACAACTTCTCATACCCACACCATTGGTTGACCATGACCGTTCCAAGGAACAATGGTTGCTATGTCGCACTCTTTTAACCAAAGATTATTTCCAGAATGTCCTCCTGGGTCTTCTATCACATAAAAGTACACTGTGGGTTCACCTAACATGTTATTTTTTTCTTTGACATAACCTAGGTAATAGTTGCCATCATTTAATGTTAATTTAACAGTTTCACTATCTCTATCTCTTGGTGCTGAATTAATTGCTGATATCAATTTAATACTCATTTTCTAATCACCCGTCTTTCCCTTTGTCCTAGTTCTAGCAGTCTTGCATTTTCTTCTGCTTCAACTTCGTCCATGGTCTTAACTTCAATAACTAAATGTCCATTAGTTCTAACTATTTCATCTAGTCTTGCTTCGGCAAGCAACTGTTCTTCTTGCTCAATACGTTGGTCACGTTCTATTAACCAGCCTGCTACGTATGGGGTGCCTTCAATAACACCCCATGCCATAGTTAATCCAATTAAGATTTCAACTCCCATATCGTTCTCCTGTTTAATTAGAGGAGCATGCTTTCTTTAGGCACCTTAGTAGAAAACCCTCCCGAACACACCCCTCAAAACTTTTATGACAGTTCTAAAATTTCACCAGTGATAACATCAATAACTTCTTCGTCACCAAACGCCGCCTTCATCTCAGCTCTTTCTTCATCTGAGTAACCACGTTTTTCACGCATAGCCGCATACTGAGCAAAGTGTCTTGTAGTGTCAATATCTTTTTGCTCGCCGCTGATGAAAAGTTCTTCCATTGTGATTGTACCGTCAACCACAGCCATTTCTAAGATGTCTGTTGGAGGAACAGAATTATTTGATACCCATCGGATTTCTCCTTTAGGCCCTTTGATATATTCTTTATTAGCTAACACAGCAACACCGTCACGGGCAAATCCACCTTCTGTGATGCCGCCTCTAATAGTTTCACCTAGATAGTTTAATCTTAACTCTGTTGAGTTATATTTTTCTTGTAGTATTTCTAGTGTTGGATTTTCTGTTGAATATGTCATTTTGTCTGCTCCTAAAAATTTGTCTTTTTCCTTATTTCTTAATACTATTATACAACCAAAAAACCAAAATGTCAACCAAAACTACCAATTATTTTAGTCTGCTCTTGACCCCTTGACATAATACATTTCCACTTTATTTCTCATTACTCACTCTCCTTAATTATATAACATTCCTATACTCTAGTTCGTTTTGCATTGCTGTTCGGAAAGCTGGACGTATATAATCTAGTTTCAATACTGCGGAAATATGGTCCAATTCCATATCTTTAACTTTAATTTCCTTTCTTGGTTGGTCGCCATTAATGCCATAAGAACCCCAGGTTGCATATTCACGTACTTTTTTATGCTCATCTTCTGTAGTAACCATTAAGAGTTTCTCATCACCATTAGCACTACGCCTCTGATAATCAAATCCACCATCTACCATATACTCTTTGCCATTGGCATCAGTGTATGTTTTATAGTCATGACGTGAACGGCTTTCTAATACAGTACCATCCGGTGTTTGTATTGCGTTGTATATTATATCATTCATTATTCTCTCCCTGATTAATAATCATAAGGTGAATCAATCTCATATCCGTCAGCATCAAACTCTGCAGGACGAGTCGCATAAACATTTCGAGTTACGCCGTTCTTCTCACACTCGTCACAAACTAATGTTTCACCATCATTTCCTGTGGTTCCACATTTACTGATGATTGTCTTTGAGTCCATTCCGTATGGACCACATGCAATTTGTTGTTCTACTTTGTTATCACAAGTCATTCTCTATTCTCCTTATCTACTTTCAATTTCGTTATTTTCGTTTTCAA
>Ga0209284_10002525_pt1 | contig 24794 bp, 25 predicted proteins | sample FRY03_FD_187211 | JGI IMG/M metagenome (GOLD analysis project Ga0209284, IMG submission 187211) | Freshwater microbial communities from Lake Fryxell liftoff mats and glacier meltwater in Antarctica - FRY-03 (SPAdes) (version 2) | ecosystem: Environmental > Aquatic > Freshwater > Ice > Glacier...
TACAACGGCAAATCGAGTATTGAACCACGGAATGAATATGTCGCTCAAGAAAAGATTTGCTTCAGGAATCGTATTTATTCCGTTAAGCCTAAGCTCCTTTACAAGTCGATCTTGTAGGGTGCCAAACTGGGTCATCAGGTCATGATTATCAACTGCACTTTTGTGATTGATTTTGTAGGTTGAAAATTTATCCAAGTATATCGCGAGTGGTATACCATGGAGTTGTATATATGTTTTCCAAAACTGAAACACGGATACCACTCCTTCGTTGTGGTCAAACATGGCATGTGTGATCTTTCCCGTTGCGTCATCAATTGAGGCTAGTAAACAGACTTCTGGAAGGACAGGATTCCTTCCTTCAAACCAGTTATGGTAACTTCCATCAAACTGTTGTAACTCTCCAAATGATTCCTTGCGTTCTCGCCAACATCGATACGTAGTCTTCCGTCTCTGTTTCGCTTTCCAGATACCCGCTCGTATCATCATGTGTCGTATGGTTTCAGGGTCAAACGTAATTTCATGGGATTCTCTCAATTTCTCAGTTGCCAATACTGGTCCAAAGTCCACATAGTTCTGGCGGATAATGGCAACAACCTGCTGTTCAATCTTCTCGTCGATCTTTCGACTTCCTTGTTTTCCCCGTGCCTGATGGATGAGTCCATCTTCGCCATGTTGTATATACATATGTTTTAATCGTTTTACTTGTCTCACTGACAACCGCAGCTTGCATGCTGCCTCAGTCCCGTCTATTACTCCCGCTACTAACTCCCGAATTACCCCTTTTCGAAGGTGTTCCTTGTTGGTCATATTTCTTTTTTTCATAGACTGTCAGGATACTTGAGTTACTCCTGTAAGTCCGTGTTGGGTATGACATTTTCATTTAGGTTACTATGACATTATCATATAGGTGGGATTTTACCTTCTTCTCCCTTGACTTCCTCTCTCATCTAACCTATCCTTTTCCTGCATGAAGCTAGGACTTTTCACCCTACCTCTTACAAAGTTGCGCACCGCGCCTATTTCCTAACGTATGGCAATCGAAGGTCCTACTGGAACCCAGCGATTTGTAAATCATTACTTCGATGAATATCCCCTCAAATTGTTTTTCAAAGTCAAACTAGCCGGCTCGAGCCGCACACTGAAAACATTTCTACATCAAACTCTCCTACATTTCGAAAGTCACGAAAAGTACTAATGCAGACGCTTCTTGATGGACATCCCAAACACTCGATGGCCGAGGGACTTTTTGCGGAAAATATTGTGCGAATTTCACTTCAATCCTCACTCGAGGATACGGGATTTTCCGCTATTCTTGCACCTCAAACACTTGAGCGCAGTTCCAAACATCATCAGGGAGTAGATCTCGTTATTGCAGATCCAACAAACACCTTGCGGCTTGGTATCGATGCAAAACTTCGGGAGGGAGCTCGCCATATGAGCGAGATGGGTACGGATGGAATCCAGAAATTCTTACGCCATATATTTATCTTTCTTTGGGAAACTGGAATGGGGCACTTCGAGAAATGACAGTTCCAGTAAAAGAATGGCTGAGCACTCATGTTATCGATGGGATAACAAAATCACAACCAATCCCAGGATTTAATCGATTTAACAGATATCTCATTGAGAGAATAGAACGGAGTCTTGCAGGTTGTCGGGAAAGAACGATTGAACAATCCGGTGCCTTGATCTACGGAGTTCCTACATCTGAATATGAGCAAGATATATTTGAGGAAAAACTACACTTGACGCAGGGGCTTTTCGCGGAAATAAGGATGAATATGTGAGTTATTTTATGGCACTTGAGGAAAAGGTAAATAATTGAAACCTAAATTTTCAATAAAATCTCCTTGCGTTTTGCTCATACCATTCCAATCAGGCGTGCTTTCAGGGTATACCTCATGCAAAAGTACTCCCTTCCAAATATGAGCTTCGAGTATTGCTTTTTGGACTGAAGTCATATCCTGAACTCCATTTGAAAAATCGCCACTCATCTCGACTGCGAGATAAAAACTTGAGCTAGTTTGACCATTCATAACACCAACTGTGGCAAAAGGAGCAGTCAATTCCTGAGGCGGAGCCCCAAGTAAAATATTTTTGGATCTTGCCAGACGCGCCACAGATTGAAGCGCAAATGAATATACGAGAGAAGAGTCGGGCCTGGTCAATCTCAACAAAAAATCATACTGATTACGAAGTTCCCTGGTAAACCTATCTTGATTTTGATCTCCTTGAATTTGCCGATATATTCGATGAAGCCAATCAGGGTAATAAAGATCTTGAGCATTTGGTGTATTTGAAGATTGCTCAAGATAGGACACGAAATCACCTGCCATCGTAAGACGTTCATTTTGTACTTCAGCAAGCCTAAAAAATCAAAAGTTTTTCTTTCTGTTGCGTTGCTCATATTTGACCTATAGTCAAACATACTTCACGCTCAGGACAAGATCTTTCTAAATATTCGAAAGATTCGTGCGCCATCGCTCAATAAGCAAGATTTCTTGTATAATATCTCTATGCCCACTCTTTCCCACCTCCAAATCCGCAATCCCAAAGAAGACGAGACCGGTCCTGAGGCGGCAACACAGATCTTTTCGTCCCTTCTCTCAGGTCAACACAGCCTGTTCAAACGACTGTACACTGAGATAGACAACTTCTCATTTGAGATGTATCTCACCGGACAATCTATTTATTACTATGTTGCGGTGCCATCCGCGAGAGAATCACTCGTCCAAAGCCTCATTCAGGCATCATACCCGGCGAGTGCGATCAACCGCACCAGTGACCCGATGGATATCGTCCTCAAAAATCCAAATCAAACCGCGGGCACGCTTTCACTCCAGCATACATACAAACTTCCTTTGAAGACATATGACGAGTTTTCCGAAGTTGACCCACTCGCATCAATTATCGGACTCCTTTCAAAACAAGGTCCGTGGTATCGCCTGGCAATTCAAATCCTTGTGACGACACCTTCGTTTGCATGGCAAGGAGAGACGTTGAGAGCGCGGACAAAAGAAAAAACCGACCCACTGACAGGCGAGACTAAAGAAGAAAAATCACATGATAACGCATCATACATGGCAAAGAAGGTCATGTATCAAGGTGGGCGTACGGCAATTCGCATCCTCGTGACTTCAAAGGAAAAAGCCTATGATCCTAAGATACTCCTGCAAAATGTCGCCGGTGCATATGGCAGTCTCTCCCTTGGTGAAGGGAATAAGTTGGGGCTTTCTGTCAAGAAGATCGGAACAGCTGGGTTTGTAAAACGAATGAAAGAACGGCGCTTTGACTTGCTTGAAAATCGAAAGCAGATTCTGAATGCCCAAGAACTTGCGACGCTCTGGCACCCTCCTGGATTTTCGATGAAAGGTATAAAAAATATCGCGTGGGGCAAGACTCTTCTCGGAGAGCCACCTGAGAATCTCCCGACGACTGACAATATTTCTGAGGAAGAAAAGAATGATGTCAATTTTTTTGGCAAAGCTGAGTACAAAAATAAGGATTCGATATTTGGTATAAAAACAAAAGATCGTCGGAAACATGTCTACATTATTGGGAAAACAGGAGCCGGAAAATCCACCCTTATTGCCAATATGGCAATTGATGATATCCGCCGCGGGCGCGGAATCGGGATCATTGATCCTCACGGAGACCTTTCTGAGGCGATCCTTGAGTATATTCCCAAGAGAAGAATGAATGACGTTGTGTACCTCGAGCCTTTTGATTCGGAGCGTCCTTTTGCCCTAAATGTCCTTGAAATCAGGAACCATACACACCGAGATCTGGTCGCGTCCGGGATTGTCTCGATTTTTTACAAAATTTACGGCGACTCATGGGGACCACGGCTTGAGTATATTTTAAGAAATACAATTTTGACCCTTCTCGAGATCCCAAACTCCACACTTGCTGACGCACTTCCCCTTCTCGCTGACGCAAATTTTCGCAAGAAAAATCTCGTCCACGTGAAAGATCAGGTTCTGTATGACTTCTGGACGCGCGAGTTTGACAAGATGACTGATCGACTCAGAGTTGAGGCGATCTCCCCTATTCAAAACAAGATTGGGCAGTTTGTCTCGTCGAAGATGATTCGCAATATTATTGGACAACCGAAGTCAACGATTGACCTTGAAGAGATCATGAACTCGGGAAAGATATTGATTTTAAATCTCTCACAAGGAAAGCTCGGAGAGGACAATGCGGCCCTTCTGGGAGCCATGATCATCACTCAGATACAACTTGCTGCGATGAATCGATCTTTCCAAAAAGAAGTAGATCGGCGTGACTTTTTCTTGTACGTTGATGAGTTTCAGAACTTTGCAACATCATCATTTATCAAAATTTTGTCTGAGGCGAGAAAGTACCGGCTCGCGCTCACGCTCGCCAATCAGTATATTGAACAGATCGAGGAAGATGTCATGACTGCGATTTTTGGAAATGTCGGCTCACTTATCACATTTGTTGTCGGAGCTCGTGACGCTGAGTTTTTGACAAAAGAGTTCTCCGGACTTTACACTCAAAACGATCTTGTGTCACTTGGAAAATATGAAATAGTCTTGAAGATGTCAATTGACGAGATGACCTCTGCCCCATTCCCTGCAAAAACGCTGCCTCCTCCTGCGTTGAAGAATTCGAATCGGGAAAAGATTGTGAGACTATCGAAGGAAAAATTTGGGAGGAAGTTATAGGGCGCTGAATGTCATTCCCTCCTACGAGCGGGAATCCCATTACAATAACGAAGCGTACAAATCATTCCACTCAGGATTTTTTACATTAATAAGCTTTTCTTTCCAGCTTCGCTCCCATTTCTTCAGTTGCTTTTCTCTTTTTATTGCAAGGAGACTCTCTTCAAAAACCTCATAATAAACTAGCTCGCAAAGATTGTATTTTTTTGTAAACCCATCAACAACTTTATTTTTATGTTCCCAAACACGCTTTAAGAGGTTACTTGTAACACCAATGTAGAGCACAGTGCGCCATTTATTTGTGAGAATATACACGTAATACTGCTTTTTCATTTTATGAGATCCCCGATCACGTCGGGGATGACAAGTATAGTAAAGGAAAAATTTGGGAGGAAGTTATAACCCTACTTCATAAACCTATTCTTCAACTTTGAGATGAAAAAGGGCACAATCGCCATCGCCGCCATCCCGAGAAGACTCCCCTTTTTCTCTTCAAGTATCTGAGAAATCCGTTCCTCGATCTTTCGTGGAGCATTTTTTATAAGAGACATGACTTGCAAAAGGACTGTAATGCCGAGGACAAAGAACACAATCCAAAGTGCCATATAAAGAATTCCTACGGTATAAAACCAAGATTGAATATCCATAAAAATATGTGAATTTTATAATCCTTGAGATCCCCGATCACGTCGGGGATGACTATCTCTTCTTACTTTGCTTTTTTCACTGCTTTTTCTACGACTTCTTTTGCATCTTCTTCCGCCTTGGTTTGTACATACTCCCAGCGGCCCATCAGATATTTTTGAAGCTTAGCAACACGATCCTTTGTTGCGTCTTTCTCAGTCATGAGACGTCCCATGACATCATCGACTACTTTTTGATACTTCTTATAATCAATTTCCTTTGCCGACTTCTGAAGATCGTCAAGCTTTGAATTCAATTCTTTCTGAGCTTTTGAGTACAGTTTTTTTCCTTCAGTTGAAGCTTGTCCAAAAATCTCTTTAGCAATCTCATCAGGACTTTTTCCTTCGTACTTCTTCTTTAATGTGATAAATGACCTTTTCGCTGCATCACGATTCTCTTTTCCAGATTTTGGTGAAAGAAAAAATGCTGCTACGCCGCCAAGTAATGCTCCTAAAACAACTCCTGCTCCGAATTTTGCTTTTCCCATAATATGTAATTAAATTAGTAATCATAGATATTATACCAGATTTTGTATAGTTCTTGAACACAAGTAACTTGTGTAACAGTTCACAGATCTTGACAAAACTGTATCAAAGTGTATCTTGTCATCCTGAACTAGCCGTCCCGATTTATCGAGATGAGAGGGAATCCGCTGGAGATGAGAAATGAGATATTGAGCAAGTAAAAATTCATTAATTAGCCTTCCTTGATAGTACGAGATATAGTATAATAGAACATGGCAAAGCATAAGCTCAAGCTCTACTTCACCGGTTCAATCGCGGCACGCGATCAGTATCAAAAAAACTACGAAAAAATTGTTGAACTCGTCAAAGTTATGGGGCACACAATCATTGCAGATCATATTTTTAGTGTATCTGAAAAAGAGATCGGACTAAAAAACCGCGAAGAACGCCTCAAATTTCACACCAAAATAGAAAAATGGATACACTCGAGCGATGCTATTATCGCAGAAACTTCTTTTCCTAGCATTAGTGTCGGTTATGAGATCTCCCTAGCACTTCGGGTCGGAAAACCAGTACTGGTATTATATAGTGAAGGCGAGGCGCCAAGCCTTTTGGCTCATCACCGCGATGAAAAATTATTATGTGAAAAGTATACAAATCATACCCTATCGCATATTCTTGAAGATTTTTTTGGCTATATCGACTCAAAAACAGATCTGCGATTTACCTTTTTTATCACGCCAAAAATTGCGGCATATCTAGATGGTGTAGCGAAAAATGATAAACTTCCCAAATCAGTTTATCTTCGAAAACTGATAGAAACCGATATGGAAAAACGTGCCTGATGTATGTAACAGATGCATCTTGAACCCTACTATTTCAGTACTATAATTGAAAGATAGATCCCTTATGATTTTGGGGATTTTTTTGTTGAGAAGCCTCAATCAATATTCTGGATTGAATTATTACTATTTATTGAAATAGATCACATGGAAACACCATCAACGCCATTTCAGTTTCTGATTGATACATTTAAGCCCGCCAACTTCAAACGGCGTTTTGGCATCCTTTCATTTCTTTTTCAGCGTTCCTGGGGTGCTTGGTTTGCATTTGTAGCATTTATTTTCTTTTATAGTACTCATCAGTACACGTTTTCGGGATTATTCATCATCATAACTGCTGTCTTGGCGATGAATGGTCTTGCAAAAACAGATCTTGTTTTGGCGCATCGTACCCCTGCATGGTGGAAAAAGCATCCGACTTTGAAAGTTCTTCATTTTATTAACTCTGAAGGTGAGATGGCTGGAATATTTGTCGGCGCACTCACACTTATTGTGATCGGACTTACGCATAGTGAAGACCTGCAACATATTCAGTGGCCTATTGGCGAAGCGTTTACATTATATGGCATTATGTCATTTGCCAACTGGACAGTGCATCATATGGTGACGGTGATGACGGTTGTTGAAAAATATGCCGGCAAATTTGGTGTCGTATTTTTGGGATCGCTTCTTTCTGCGGTCACCGGTGAACCAGCAGCAGCCGTATTTTTATCTGAATATTTGGGAAATCGCGTTACTCCAGAAAATCGACCTAAACTTGCAACCGCAATCGCAGGATCGATCGGTTCAGGAGGAGGATGGCTTCCCTTTGCTGCACCACCAATTCTTATCATCTGGGGAATTCTTTCAAATGACTTTGGTTGGAGTATCGTAAACCTGATGATGTTCATCGGACTTGGATGTATCGTTCATGCATTTGTGGTTTCACTCATGGCAACCAAATACATCAAGGATCCTGAAGGTGAACTCACTACTTCACACCTCCCGACCGCCATGATGACGTTTGGATTCCTCACACTTCTCGTTCTTGCTCATATTTTTGTCCATGGTCCTTATCTCTGGCTTATTGATGCAATTATCGGTATCAATGTCTCATTCACCTTGGCAAGCTTGTATGGCGATAAACTCCTGCAGCTTGTCAAAGATAAAAAGCTCAAGACCGATGAAGAAAAACGAACCGACCATGATTATGAAAACCTTTCTGAAAAAGCATTTTCCGCAACATTTCAACCTATGCTTCTCGCGTTTCTCCTGCTCTCGCTTGAGGTGATCGGACACGTGGCGGAACCGTTTATAGAGATAATTGCGCAGTCCATCCCCGAAAGCTGGCCACTTCTTATGACCGCACTTTTCTTATTTTATATTACCGCAGTAGTGTCGCATTTTGCTGATAATGCGCTCGCCTCTCGGGTATTTATTGTGGTCGCACTTTCTTTCATGAGCCAAGTAGGTGAGGCTGCCGCCAATTTATTGGCAATTGCTGTCGTATACGGCGCGCTCTATGGAGGATTCCTTATGATTCCAGCAAATCTTCCAAACTTTGCGATCTCTCGTGCATTTCATGTAGATGCAGGGAAATGGATGAAAAATGCCTTTGGATTGTACTGGACCGGAGTTGTGTATGCCGCAGCACTCTTTATCTCGAGTATGTTTTTGAAGTAAAGCAAAAGGATACCACTACAGTTTTATCTGTATCTTTCCTGAGACGTATTGATAGATAAGAGTAGAAATGATGGTTTGGTACGGAAGACCAACTTCAGTTGCTTTTTGCTTCAGCTTCATAATATTGCCTTCTGAAAGGCGGATATTGATGTTTTTGTTTTTGAGGATGGTCTTTCGTGCCGCCTGAACTGCTTCTCTGATTTTCTCTGCTTCATTTTCTACTGGGACATACTTCCCTTCTTCATAATCTTTGAGAATCTACTGTTCTTCTTCGTCAAGTTGCCATGGATTATCATTTTTCATAGATTTTGTATTCATTTTAAAATATATTTCTTCTTCGCTTTTCTACTCGGAATTATTGTTTTCAAAAAATAACATTGCTCATCTTCATGAAACGGAACGATATAAATATAGTCTTTACACGAAACAATAAATACTTCCTGCCCGGGATAAGCATCTTGATTTGGATTCAATGTTCTATGAATGAGTCCTCCACGCTCAATACAAATTGACACATCTTCAAAACTTATTCCTCGAACGTCTTTCAGCTAGTTATTCTTATTAATATTCCAGAAAATATCTTTTGAATTATCTATCATATTTAATCACAAAGTATATACATTGTCAATATATATTGAAATAGACAATATGTGTAATTGTATATGCGTTTTTTCTTTTTTTCAATTTTTTCTAGTAAAAAACGTTGCTTAAATTCAGCCTAAGAAATGAGGCTGCATGGAGAATCGTAATCCCCAATGAGAGATCGATTGCGTCTTCTGAGGAGAATATCATCTGAATACGGATCAGTCGTGACTGCGAGTTGGTTCTTGTCAAATGAAAGATACATGACATCTCCTTCTTTGTCCTTCAAATGATACAGAGTCTGAGGCATTGAGAAATGAAATCATTTCCTCTATAGTTTTAAGTGGGGAGTCATTCATGGTAATAGTCATATATAACCAGTATGGCTCCCTTTTTTACAGGCTCAAGTTGTATTTGAAACTGAGACTTGCTTCAGGCTCATCTTGTATTGTACAAGACTCTTTGCTTCTCGCTCGAGATGAGCATTTGATAAATAAATCGTAGGTTTCGATGAGAACTTGTATTTTCCCCAATTTGAAGAAGAAAAACCATGAAAAAACCCTGCCCTCATCGGATACTTTGTCTGTATGGCTGTATGGTATGTGCAGTATTTGATTATTGTATAACGAATAAAATATAGATCGAGCTTGACGAAACTGCGCAAGCTAAGAAAAGTTATTCTATACTCTTTGAGGCAAGTGTTTTTGCAAGCTCCTGATAGTATGATCTCAATTGCTCGATAGTAAGTGGTTTGATCATGCGTGGAAGTTCTTGAAAATCTTGGATCTTCATCATATCTTCAGCGTAAAGAAGCGGTTCAAAAATACGACGAAACTTTTTTTCAAGTCCGTAGCTAATTTCCCATATATTCCTATCTTGCAAAAGATAATACAGGTCGACAAAATCTTTTACGTCGGTTCGACTTTGAATACAAAGCAATTTATTGGTTGCAATATCTTGCAACGAGTCAATCTTAAGATCATGATATTTAAATCCCTCCTCTATTAATGGATAAGGATAGTGAGCAAAATCTAATTTTAAGGTTACGTCTTCATAATGCAGTAAGTACATTCGTACTACTTCTCGCTCTTTATTCTCATACTTAAAATTGAATTTCTTACTCCATGAATAGATAATTTCTTCAATACGATCACGGTCAAAATCTTGCAGGGAAAAAAAGTCTAGATCTTCTGAGTAGCGATGATGAAGATAGAAAGCACTCAGAGCCGTACCGCCAGTAAAATAGAAGTTCTTAGTTATGTATTCTTCACTCAATACAGCTGTGAGTATGGCTCTTTGCTGTTTAGTGATGTATTGTGGGTCTTTATTTTGCCCCATATAAGTAGCTCCATTAACTTTTTGGCTTTAATTTCAAGCCGTAATTGATCCCAATGTTTTTTTACTTTTGCAAGAGGTATCTTCTCACCTTCTTCTGGTCCATAGTTAATCATACGCTCAAGTATTTTGATGCGCCCACTCTCTGTTTTTTCAAGCTCTGCTCGGTCGTAATCCCATAAATATCTACTCATATACTCTTATATTATCATATATTCATGAAAATACCTTTTTCTAGGCTATGCTTCTCGTTCAAGCTTGCCAAAGGCAAAGACAAACATTGCGAGTAGCATTTGATAAATAAATCGTAGGTTTCGATGAGAACTTGTATTCTCCCCAATTTGAAGAAGAAAATCCATGAAAAAACCCCGCCTATCGGTGTAAAGCCGTGAGGGCGGGGTTTTGATATTTGGTTGTTATTCGATTGTAGTGCGGCGGGACATTGCTGCCCACGAAGTTTTACTATTCTGTCAAACCTTGCATTATCGCACTATCGACGGCGCTGTTTATGCGAAGCTTACCTAAAGCTAATAAATACCCAACAATTAGTAGAGACCATCCATTTCCAAAAGATTCTGCCAATTGATTTGGTGTACTTGTTACTTCGAGCCCTTCACTTCCGCTTCCACGTAGTATTTCCTTAATTTTTTCAAGACTCATGTTTGGTCCGTTTCCAATTTTTATGAAAACATCTATTCCAAATATCATTACCTCAGTATAATCCGCAATTGTCGATGTATCGAAGTTCCTCTGACACTTGTCGGGCATGAGTGGATCGTATCTGAGAAGCAATAATTACCTCGATATCACCTTAATAATAAATCTATTATCTTAAAGATTTAGCCACATCATGTAGGAATTTCCCCACCTCCATCTTAGTGCAATCTTCAGTTTCTTGAGTTTTTATTTTAAAGCGTAGCGTAGTTCCTCGCACAGAATCCGTAGACGTAATATCATCTACTTTATTCCCAGCTTGTTCTTCAAGTACAGCATCAACTATCTTGGGATTTAAATCTAATAATGCCTGAGTGAGACCGTTGATTAGTAAGTCTGCTTTAGAATAATTTATCCCGCAAGCAATAGTATCTCCTTCTCCCCCTACTTCTGCGTGGGTGTAAGGAGGATATTCACGTGTACCCCCACAACCTGCTAAACCAGCTGCTAAAACAAGCATGGCTATACTCACGTTAAGCCGAGTCATGCTATTTCTCATTTTTTCTCCCTTCCCTTTTTCTTTATCCATATATATATGTGTGTGTGAATTAACAATATTCATTACTTGATATTGGAGTATTTGCCATATTATGGTACAATACCCTTTCATGAAAGATCATATTATAGGACTAACAAATACATATTGCAAGCGTATTTATACGCAAACAAAAAAAGCTCGCATTTGGGTATATAGATTCACTTCCAAAAGACCTTTTGCCTCACTTTTTGTCCTTCTGGGAATCCTTTTAATCCTTATAATCGTAGGGAATATTTTGAATCGCCCGAAAGAAACACAAGAAGAAACGAAAGCTCAAGTCAAAAAAGTCTCTGTCTATCATATCGGTACGGCGCCAACGATGACTGTGCAGGCTCAAGTTGAGAAATCCGGCGTCGTCACTATCACCGCACTCTCCCCTGGAGTTGTGCAGCAAATTTATGTTGTGCCAGGTGATACTGTCCAAAAGGGTCGAACCCTTATTTCAACGTCAAGTAATTATCAAGGCGGAAATGCCGCATGGCTTCAGGTGCAGATCGCAAAGAGTGCGCTTGATAACATCAATGATACGTATGATACTCAAAAGGATATTATTGCTAAACAAAAGGATATTACAAGCAAAGTAGACAGCAATAATGATGAGTTCAGAAGTATCGCTGATAAATCTCTGCAAGAAACCAGAAATCTCATCTCACTGAATGATAGTATTTTGTCAGCCCTTCGAACTAATCTCACAACCTATGAGACGGCAGGAGATGCGACCAATACCCTTTACACCAAACAGTCGATCAGTTCATATACTTCGGCAAATAATTCTCTGAGAAATGCATTGAGGAACAATGAATATTCGAGCGCAGGTGATAAAAATCCAGCTCAAATATCTGATCTCACGCGTGAAATCAGCATAAAACAGCTTGAGCTTCAGGAAAAAGCAATCGATCTCAACCGTGATGTCACGAGAATTCAGTATCAAATCTCTCAAGTTCAAGCTGCGGCGATGTATCCATCTTCACCTTTCAATGCAACGGTGCAACGAGTTCTTGTCAAAATGGGTGAGGCAGTCTCTCCGGGCACACCGCTTGTAATCTTATCTCAAGAAATCGAAGAAGATCCCATAGTCGCAGTGGCATATGTGACACGTGAGATTGCGATGCAAACAAGTTATGCACAGCCAAGTGTCCTAACTCTTGGAGATATATCGTACGAATCGTATCCGTCATACGTCTCACGCGACGCCGTGCAAGGCACGCTGTATGGTATTTTCTATCCTATCCCTGACTCGTATCACGGGCACGTTACTGAGAATGGATATATCAACGTGAAGATCCCTGTCGGACAAGCCGAAACAAGTGCCGCCGTGCCCTTTGTCCCACTTGATGCTGTGTATCAGACTCAGGAAGAAGCATATGTCTTTATCGCTGAAAAAGGGAAAGCTGTCGCAAAGAAACTCACCCTCGGACCCGTGACAGGGAGATATGTCGAAGTGAAATCTGGGCTAAAAAGTGGAGATATCGTGATACTCAATCGGACAGTTGTCGGTGGAGACAGCGTCAATTATTGATACGTTACGAGCTTGGAAGTTACGAGTTACGAGCTCTTATCGTGGCAAGTAAATGAAATAAATAATGAATATTTTTCAATTTATAATTCAAAGCTCGTAACTCGTAGCTAAACATTTATGGCTTCATACCTCGACCGCATCCAATTTGACCCCAAACTGAAACTGACCGCATGGGGAAAGTACTTGACCAACTTTCGCTTGGTGCTCCTTCTGATCATCAGTATTTTTGTCATTGGGATAATCAATTATACGGATATTCCACGGCGCCTCAATCCTGAAGTCAAAATACCAATTGTCACAATCTCAACTATCATTCCCGGTGCAACACCTGAAGATGTTGAGGCACTTGTGACAATCCCTCTCGAAGATGCCTTGAAGTCGGTGGACAATGTAGACACGATGACTTCAACGTCTCGGGATAACCTTTCAATAATCGTCCTGCAGTTTGTCTCAACGGTTGAGACAGATGTCGCGCGCAACGATACTCAACAGGCAGTTGATACCATCTCTGATCTTCCTGATGACGCGCTTGATCCTCGTGTAGCCATAATTGATTTTGAAAATACTCCTGTCTGGACGTTCGCCCTCACATCAGAAGATATCCCCTCACTCATGTCACTTTCTAAAAATCTGAGAGATCGACTTGAAGATCAGACTCTTGTTGACCGAGTCGTTTTATCTGGATTTGAGAACCAAGAGATCCAGGTTGTGATAGATCCAGCAAAAGCTCGTGAGTATGAGATCTCTCCAATTCAGCTCTCTCAAGCAGTAAAAAGTGCCGGAGGATCATTCCCTGCAGGTGTTGTGAAGATGAACGGCTCAAGCTTTTCCCTGGCGATTGATCCTGCAATTGAGACCATTGATGATATAAGAAGCATACGAATACCGACAGGAAAAGGAGTTGTGGCGCTTGAACAACTTGCAACTGTGCAAGAACTTTCGGCAGATAGTCAGAATAAGACACTGTATGCAGATGCGACTATTTCGTCTCGTCGTGCAGTTCAGTTTTTTGTATATAAAACGGCTTCATCAAACATTGATGATGCGGCAGATCAGGCAGTTAAAACTGCAACTGAGATTCTTACACCGTATGAAAGTACGGTAAAACTAGTGACTGTGACCAATACTGGAGAGCTTATAAATGATCAGTTTACTGACCTTGTGCGAGAGTTTGGGACGACCGTCCTCCTCATCTTTATCGTTCTGTTGGTATTTTTGGGGCTTCGTCAGGCGACGATCGCATCGTTCACTGTCCCACTCACATTCCTCTCTGCAATCGCAGTTGCAAATGCCTTTGGTCAGTCTCTGAATTTCCTCACGCTCTTCTCATTCTTGATCGCGCTTGGACTGCTCATTGATGACACGATTGTGGTCGTGACCGCGATGACTCGGTACTACGAGTCAGGAAAGTTTACCCCAGCAGAAGCTGGTATGCTCGTCTGGCGAGATTTCTTTATCCCACTCTGGTCCACGACTGCTACCACAATCTGGTCATTTGTTCCTCTGCTTCTGGCAACGGGGATTATTGGCGAATTTATAAAACCAATTCCTATCATTATCACAGCGACCATGCTCTCCTCAACCTCAATTGCCTGTCTTATCACCATACCTCTCATGATGTTGTTTCTCAAGTTTACGGCACCTCATCGGGTGCGTGTCTTGGGGAAAATACTTGGAATGCTTATCATTGGAGGAATGATCTTGTTTCTGATACCAAAAAATGTCGTGACGATCCCACTCATCATCATAATTATGTTGATTATATGGCTCATAAGCTTTCAAAAAAACACGTACCTCAATCGCTTTGAAACTATGAATCATCAAGCGTTACTCAAGCGTATGAAGCGAATTGTCAATGAAGGTGTTGTCAATATTGAACAGTTGAGTTACTCCTATCGAAGCCTTCTTGAAAAGATTCTAAGTTCAAAATCACATCGTCGCAATGTCATCGTATTTCTAATTGTGTTTGCGCTCGTGTCATATGCCCTTGTCCCTCTGGGTCTTGTGAAAAATGAATTTTTCCCAAAAACGGATGAGGATGCTATTTATATCTCCGTCGCACTCCCTGCGGGAACAGATATCAAAACGACGACGGCGCAAGCTCTGGAGCTCACCAAAAAAGCAGCCAACATTCGAGACGTCAAATATACCATCACCGAAACAGGATATGGATTTACCCCTGACTTTGAGCGATCAAATGACCCTGCAAACTTCCTCATTACGTGTGCCCTTGTGAAGGCAAAAGACCGAGAAAAAACGTCTATTGAGATTGCTGAAGAAGTTCGTACTCAGTTTAAAGAGTATACCGCGGGTAAACTCAGTGTGATTGAAGTCTCGGGTGGTCCTCCTGCAGGAGCAGATGTACAGATCAGTCTTTTGGGAGATGATCTGTCTGTGCTTGATGGATATGCACAAAAACTCATGACATATCTCGAAAGTGCGCCTGGTGTGACAAACATCGACTCTTCCTTCAAATCAGGAACGAGCAAGCTTGTGTTTGTCCCTGATCCAAATACCCTTGGCGATGCGGGAATCTCACGAGAAGCACTCGGACTTTGGCTACGCACTTATGCGACAGGATTTACCCTAGACACGGTAAGGTTTGATGAGGAGAAAGATATCACGCTCCGACTTTCTCAAGCTGACGCGACACCAGAATCACTTTCTACGCTCTCAGTACCCACAACAGGAGGCGTAAGCTATCCGCTTATTGCACTTGGAGAGCTGAAGCTTGCGACGAATCCCACAAGCATCTCACGTGAAGATGGCTTGCGCAGTATCTCAGTCTCTGCTTCACTTGAAAAAGGGTACAATCTCAACGAAGTCAACGCGCAACTTATCACCTATGCAGAGTCGCTCGATCTACCAAGTGGATACCGTTTTCAGACAGGCGGAGTCAATGAAGAGAATCAAAAATCTGTGACCTCAATCATCCAGGCAATGGGGCTCTCTTTTCTTCTTATTCTGGTGACGATGATCATTGAGTTTGGATCATATCGCCAAGCGGCAATTGTCATGCTCACCATCCCTCTTGCAATTTCTGGGGTCTTTTATATTTTCGGTCTCACCGATACTCCCCTTTCGTTTCCTGCACTCATTGGAATTCTTGCACTTTTTGGAATAGTAGTCACCAATGCAATCGTCGTGATTGATAAGATAAATAGCAATGTGAAAGAAGGAATTGAGCTCAAAGAAGCGATCCTTGACGCCTCAGGAAGCCGGCTCGAACCAGTTCTTTTGACGTCACTGACAACCATTTTTGGACTCCTTCCAATCACACTTTCCGATCCGCTGTGGCAAGGCTTGGGTGGCGCAATCATCGCCGGACTCTTTTTCTCTGGAATGATAAAACTGTTCTTTATACCTGTTGTGTATTATAGTTGGTATAATAAAAGCTCATGAAAAATCCATTCTCTACACTTCGAGGTTCTTTTCGCAATCTTCCTGACAAGAAAAAATATATTGAAGTTGTGACAGCTACACTTTCAATCCCTGTTCTTCTTTCTGTTGTGTACATGAATTATGTTAACATCCAAGAAAAACGGACAGTGCCCGAACCGACACCATCCGTCACTGTCGAGCAACCACATAGTACTTCTCCGACTGTAATCACGATCATCAGAGATGTGACAAACCCGACACCGACTCCAGAGCTCAATGTCTCACCTAGCCTTGCTCCATCTCCCACAATCTGTCTCAAAGAGATTGGTCCTATCGCAATACGAAGCCCTGAAGAAAATGCCACTGTGACAAGTAATCCTCTTCAGATTTTCATCGATTATGACCAAGGTGATTACTGTTCTGTCGTGTGGAGTTATCGGTTGAATGATGGGACATGGAGTGAGTATGGAGACAATGATATTGTGATTTACAACCTTCCTTCTGGGAAAAAGACTCTCGAGCTTCGGGTCAAAAGCATTGCATCACCTGCAAGCAAAACACTCAAGCGAACATTCACGTATACAAATCCTCAAGAGACGATCACCCCAACATCAACGCCAACCCCAACCCCTACGATCTAACCCACCTGTATGAAAAAGCAACTTATTCCCGTGCTCTTTTTGACTTTTGTTAATACCCTAAACTTCTCTATCATGATCCCGATCCTCCCCTTTATCGTAAAAGAGTACGGCGGTGGCACTATCATGTACGGACTTCTTCTCTCAATGTATCCATTTTTTCAGTTCTTTGCCGCACCTATCCTGGGCTCGCTCAGTGATCACTATGGACGACGCCCAATTCTGCTTCTCAGTCAAGCAGGAACAATGTTGAGTTGGGTCATCTTTCTTGGATCAATCTTTACTCCTTGGCCCCTTCTTCTCCTGATCATTGCACGTATTGCTGATGGCATAACAGGTGGAAACAACTCTGTGGCAAATGCGTATCTTTCAGATATCACAACTCGTGAGGAAAAAACGAAAGCATTTGGGATGCTCGGTGGGATGGTCGGGATCGGGATGGTGATCGGTCCAGCGATCGGCGGACTTACGATGTCAAGTAGTTTCGGGTATCTTGCACCTATCTTACTCACGCTTGCCATCTCTGTTGTCACATTGATCATTATGTATCAGTATCTTCCTGAGTCCCTTGAAGAACGAAACCGTAAAAAAGTACTCAACTTCAAACTCTCAGAAGAGCTTCAATTTTTGCCTAAACTAAAAAAATATAGTAAGAATAGACAGATCAAGTACCTCTTTTATTTGAGAACAGCGTTTCTTTTTGTCTTCTCATCATTTTCAGCAATTTTTGTCCTGTTCATGATAGATGAATTTAAGCTCACTTCTCAACATATCGGACTCCTCTTTATGCTGATCGGGTTATTCATCTTTTTTAATCAGGTCTTTGTTGCAGGATGGCTCGCCAAAAAGATTGGAGACTTGAAAACATTTCTCATTGGTCAGTCAGCACTTGCTGTCTCTCAACTTTTGTATGTCATTGTCCCGTCACTGGGGCTCTTCTTTCCTCTTCTCTACCTCAACAATGTAGGTCTTTCTCTCAGCATGCCAACATTTAAAGCGCTTCTCTCCAAAAGCGTCAAGGAAGATGAACAGGGTGAGATTATGGGAGTTGATGAGTCAATGTTTGCAGCGTCTTCTGCACTCTCCCCTATTCTTGCGACGGCAGTCTACGCCTCAATCGGCAAGTACACATTCTTGGTTCAAGGGGTTATTCTTGCAGTCGCGATTGGGCTCTTTTTGTACAAAAAAGGGTGGAAAAAAACAGTATAATAAGGGATGTCAAAAAATGAACAACTCGCAAGACCACCTCTTCGTTTGTATATCACGGGATTTTTTATGGGGCTTGCTGACCTTATTCCAGGTGTTTCAGGAGGCACAGTCGCATTTATCTCAGGAATTTATGAAGAGCTTCTCCAAAGCATCAAAACGGTCAGCGGAGATGTTCTCAAACTTGCGCTTAAGCTCAAGATAAAAGAGGCTGTCGCTGCCGTACCTTTCAGATTTCTACTCCCTCTTTTTGCAGGGATCTTTACGGCAATCCTGACACTTGCCAACGTGCTTGGTTATCTACTTGAAACATACCCTTCGTTTGTCTGGTCATTCTTTTTTGGACTTGTCATGGCATCAATCTGGCTGATTGGCAAGCGCGTCACCAACTGGAATATGAGAGGAATGATCGCATGTGCAGTGACTGCAGTTGTGGGATATGTCATTGTTGGATCAGTCCCCGTAGAGACCCCCGCGACGATCCCCATGTTTTTTCTGAGTGGAATGATTGCAATCTGCGCGATGATCCTCCCTGGGATTTCTGGCTCATTTATTCTTCTCATTCTTGGAAAGTATGCTCAAGTCCTTGATGCCGTGCGTGAAATGAATCTCACAGTGCTCATCGCTGTTGCAGCGGGGTGTGTCGTTGGACTCGCGATCTTTTCCCGATTTCTGTCGTGGCTTTTTGCCAAGTATCATGACATCTCCGTGGCAGCACTTGCAGGCTTTATGCTTGGCTCACTTCGAAAGCTTTGGCCTTGGCAAGAAGTGGTTACAACACGCATAAATAGTCATGGTGCAGAAGTTGTCTTAGCTACTAAAAACATCCTTCCAGCTCAATTTGATGCTTCGACAATTCTAGTCATCGCATTAATTGTAGTCGGAATAGGAATCATACTCCTTGTTGATCGAATGAAGCTCGTTGATGAGGAGTAAAATACTTCGCTGTTTATTTTTCGAACATCATGCTCGAATCTGAACTTTGATCATAATCAACATCAGGCGATTGATCGTACATCATCTGACCATTTGATGGCTTCACCTTATTCAGTTCTTTTAAGACTGAATTCATAAATTCAGTTCCTTGACCGGCAACTAATCCTGAGACAATCATATATAGGAATATTCCAATAACCCAACCCGATCCTGACACAATCCACATCCATGTGATTGAGACTGGTTTTGATTCGTCAAAAGACGCCCTCGCTTGTTTGTAAATAAGATACAGATATGCAGAAGCATATGCTCCCGCTCCGAGCTGAAGTATCAGTTGTATCAGGCTGACAAGCGCTGCTACCGTATCAGAGAATGATGAAAAAATTGAAAGCACAATGAGAATCCCGAAGTACCCCAAAATAAGGAGGAGGATCCGACTAAAAATCTCGCCAAAGCTCTGTTGAATAATTCCAGCGCTCATTTTTAGTGCAGAGATACCTCTTTTTTTATCAATAATGACAACATAGCTAAAAAATGAAAGAAAAATTCCGACAATTACTCCTGGAACTATGAAGAGCATAGCAGCACCAAAAACTAAAAATCCATCAATTAATCCGACAAGAAACAGCGGAAGAACTAATGGAAAGCTTCTCTTGAAAATACTCATCACAGACTCAACCTCATTCTCCTGACTGATAATGAGAATTCCTGCGATGCGGCCTGCAACTGATATTATTGCCACAGTTACTATGTATACGATTCCAATTAAAATAAATGGCAAAATATTACCTGCGCCTTCTTTTCCGAAGGTTGAGATGGCGTTCACTCCGCCAAACATCAAGAAAATAATTGAACAGACAAAAATCACTGCAAAAACTGCAACTAATGTGTATCCGCCAAGGACGAGAAACTTAAGAAATTTTTTAGTAAAAAGAGTCCACGAATCCTTGAAAAGCTGCGAGATAGGTGTGAAGCCACTCTTTTGAGCTCGAGCTCCTCCTTGATGTGGGCTTACAGTCACTTCGGTAACTGTTTTTGGAGGTTTTGGGGTATTTTTTTCTTCCATATTGAAAGATAGTATATCAAACTATCTCGAATTGACAATGGATTGGGATTCTACAGTTGATTTAAATCTGTATCGATCGCCTTCATCTCTTCGTCGATATCGGGGACTACAATTTCTTGAAGATCTGCTTCCTCAGCATTTGCTGGCGTGACGGTGGCACTTTCAGCTGGCGCAACAGACTTTTCCATGGCAGGAGTCGGTGTGACAGCTGGCTCTGTAGTTGCCATGTACTGCTTATAGAAAAAGAGCCCAACAAGACTCAAAAGGATAATCACAAGTACTGCGACAAGAACATATACCAATTTATTTGACTCAGTTTCTATGAATCCAGGGTCTTGTGAGACAGGAGCTTGAGGAGCTGCTTCAGGAGGTGCAACAGGTACTTCAACTGGAGCCGTTTCAACGGCGACTTCTGGAGTAACTGGTGTTTCTGGTGTATTAATTGTTTTGTCTGGCATACATAAGATTAATTAGTAATGAGTTCTCTACTTGCTCTGAGAACGCGGGCTGCCTCAACGGTTGATTTACGTGCAGCTTTCACCGTCTCTGCAGTCGCCTTAATATCCGATCGGAACTCTTCGACAACGGTACTCACTGCAGTTTTAGCAGTCTCCTCATCCGTAATGGTGACAATATATACTTTTCCTGCCTGGACCTCAACAGCTGCCTGCGCCTCTTCGATCGCTGTTCGAGCATCGGCAACTGCACCTTCTACATCTGTGTTTCCAACCTCGGAAGCACGTGTTTCGATCCTATCAAGAATCTCCGATACGGTGACCAGATGTTTGAGCAATCGGTCCGTAAGATCCGCATTTTTCTCCCTCAAACGCGTGTCCACTCTCTCGATAATTGCAGCTTTTTTCTCATCTTTCATCTCAGCCATTTTAGCTTCAAACTCTTCACGCTTTGTCTCAAACTTTGCCTTTGCTTCTTCACGTCGAGCTTCAAGATCGGTTTTAAACTCGGTCTTCTTCTCTTCCGTAGCTACCATCTTCTTTTCAACGATATCTCGACTTGGCTTTCGGGAAGGAGTTCCTGAAGTGGTTGCATCGACTGACACATCGGGTGTTGTCTCTGCAGTTTCTGCATGAGTCATAACGGGAAAGAGGAGGAAGACAATGAGAGTTAGTGTATAAATGTATTTCTTGTTCATACATTAACCATAATACATTTCATAATAAATGTCAAAGTAATGTATAGTGAGAATATGTCTACTCTTCATCTCAAGCAGATTCAGCAGTTTATCAATAAAGGTGATCTCAAAAAAGTCAAGTACCTCCTCCTGAAGATGGATTTTCATAAAATCGCAGAGGTGATCAATCATATCGACGAACAGAAACGATATGTATTTTCCCTCCTCCCTCCTGAGATTCAATCTGAAGTCATCATCCAGCTTAGTGACCAGTCAAAAAACTTGATTATTCCAAAACTTTCAATATACGAATCAGCCAGATTTTTGCACTTTAACGATGAAGATGACGCAACCGATATCATCCAGTACCTTCCTGCCTCAAAACGTGAGAAGGTGTTGCAAAAAATCAAAGGACCAAAGCGCCGTAAGATTGAGAAACTTCTCATGTTTGGAAAAGAGACAGCGGGAGGGCTCATGGATTTGGACTATATTATCGTCAAAGATACCTTTACGTTTCAAGATATTGCAGATAAAGTTCAATCTCACATCACACTCGAGAACAAGGTTCCGTTTATTATTGTGACAAAAGAAAAAGGTGAAGTAATTGGATTTATCCCTCACAAAAACCTTATTGCAAACTCCTCAAGAACTCCAGTCAAAAACCTTCTTCAACGACTTCCTCTCATCAAACATACTGAGGATCAGGAAAAAATTTTGGGTAAAATTCATGACTTCAATTCAGATGTAATCGGTGTCATTGATGAGAATAAAGAGATTCTTGGAATTATACATCTTCGTGATCTTTTGCGTGTCGCGCAAGCTGAGGCGACAGAAGACGTGTATAAATTTGCCGGAGTTCAGCATGAAGAAGCGCCAAGTGACCCCATTTCTTTCAAAGTTTCTAAACGATATAAGTGGCTCATTCTCAACTTGGGAACAGCCTTTCTCGCAGCTGCAGTGGTGAATATGTTTAAAGATACAATTTCTCAGATTGCGATTCTTGCAGTGTTTATGCCTATAGTCGCAGGTGAAGGTGGAAATGCAGCGACTCAGGCTCTTGCTGTCGTTGTCCGCGGGATTGCGGTCAATGATATTGAGTGGGCACAGGCACGAGGCATCATTTTCAGAGAAGCGCTCGCTGGACTTGCCAATGGAGTCATTGTTGGGGTCATTGCAGGCTTCATTGCAATGGTTCTGGGAAGCTCACCGATGCTCGGTGTTGTGCTCGGAGTGGCGATGATTGCGAATCTCTTTATTGCGGGTCTCTTTGGGGCTTTAGTACCGTTTGTGTTGAAGTCAATGAATATTGATCCCGCGATCGCAAGCTCTATATTTGTGACGACGGCGACGGACATAATCGGCTTCTTTGTGTTCTTGGGGCTGGGGACTATACTTTTGTTATAAACAAGTCAAACCCGAATGAAAATGTCACTTCCTAATTTGTAATACTCCTAATAAGGATACTGTATCCAAGCCCACCTCGGAGGTGTCCTTTTTCGTTAGAGATCACCTCCGAGGTGATCCTGATAGAAACTCTAGATTGTTATGAAGGTCTTCGTACTTCCCGAGGGTGAGAAGATACTTCAGCGCAACTCATTTGTCATGAAAAATGTTTCTAAGGCTATGACTGCAAGTTCTATTAATGCAGTTTATAAATGCGCAGACGTAATTATTGTTATTCTTGGTGGTGTAACGAACAACGCATTTGGATACATTCATGGTGCAGATTCAGCAGAAGAAGTAAATTGTGGCTTATTGACTGACCGATTTGAAATCATCAAGGACGAAAAGATGGATACAAATTGGCGGTACTGGATTGGAAGGTAGATGGTTTTTTTGGACTTGATGTGGAAAAATTGCCGTAACAACTCTTTTAAAGAATAGCTCCCACGATCTAACAATCGAAGAATTCTGCGAAGGCGGATTTAGAACAGTAAAGTACTCATATTTTTTTTATTGAGTAAACATAATCAGTCCTAAATATTTTTGATCGTTTATACACAACTTTCACTCGATCTCCAATTTCAACGTCTGCCATACGAACAGGAATTCCTCTAAATGATTTTCTTAATGAACCATTTTTTACTTCCATGATAGGACCTTTAGACTTCCAGTAATTCCCACTCTCGGGAAGTACGAATCGGGAAGTACGAAGACCTCATTTCTTATGGACATTGGGACTTTGGGAAAGGATAAAATATTTTTTTATTAAAATTTTGGAGTTGACGACAAAAATCACTGTTCAGATCTTTAGTAAAACTCTTTTGATATAATAACTTCATGAATCTATCAATAGGTATGGCGTGAACACAACACGATCTTTTCTTCCTTTTGAGCTCACCATTCCCCTACCAGCTGTGAGAAAGGCAAGAGAGATAATTGAAAGAGATAGCTTAGGAGGAATAATGCAATCAAGATCTCCTAAAAGTTAATCCTGAATAACGAAAACGAACTCATGTAGAAAGTACTAAGTCAACTTAAAAAAACCATTTAAATATTGTTTGGAAAAAAGATTTATTTTCTTCTGGTTTTTCGACTTCTTGGCTCTGCCCCTGCTTATCTATTAGATCCTTTTGTTTCTGAATTGTTAATGTTGGGGTTATAGATGGCGTTGTGGTTGGGGTTGGAGTATTTGTAGGCGTTGGTGTTGCTGTCGGTGTCGGAGTAGACGTTGGAAGTGATGGAACATCTAATGTCCAATATGAAACTCTTGACCAATATCCATTGACTTGTGCTTTTGCGTTAATATATTTTCTACCAGGATATACATTTTTAAAATTCCACGAACTATTTTCCGTGTCAACAATATTTCCTGGGTCTGCTCCTGAGTAAGTTGAAATTCCTACACTCCACCCATCGCTTGCGCTCCAATCCTCCCAATTAAAATAAACGTCATACGTCTTTGATTTGTCATCATAAAATTCGTACTTCCCGAGGGTGAGGAGGGTGAGAAATTAAAAGATGACAGGTTTTTGAAAGAAACAGGTAGGTGGTTAGGATTTACAACATTTAAAAATAAATGGATGGGCGAAACAATTACCTTTCAGGTTCCATATATAATTTATTTTAGTAAGTTTTTTAAAACACTATTTACCTTTGGCACAATGGGAGAAAATTTTTTAGAAAAAACGGTAAATTCGCAAAAAGATAGTTTAAGTTATAGGTATATGGAGAGTTATTTAAAGTCGAAGAAGAGATAAATTAAATATAATTATGTACTAATAATTCTCAAATATAGGGTATTAATACATACTTTACGTTCCCTGAACTAGTATGATATAATACTAATCATGGAAACGTCAACACTGGGTTTATATAAACAAATTAGTGATTCTAAAGTCAAATTTTTAGATCTTACCTATCTTTCCACCTTATCAGGAGTGGTGAATAGAAATACATTATATAAAATT
>Ga0209284_10002527_pt1 | contig 24763 bp, 24 predicted proteins | sample FRY03_FD_187211 | JGI IMG/M metagenome (GOLD analysis project Ga0209284, IMG submission 187211) | Freshwater microbial communities from Lake Fryxell liftoff mats and glacier meltwater in Antarctica - FRY-03 (SPAdes) (version 2) | ecosystem: Environmental > Aquatic > Freshwater > Ice > Glacier...
GACGCCGTCGTCAACCACCGCGAACACACGCTCCCGCAGATCCTGAGAATATGAACTACCCATAGAGGCCTCCGGCTTCATTGACCGGAGTCCTATGAATCATATTACGGCGCGGTCCGGAATCCCCTCAGATTCCAAAATCTCAAAAACCGCTCTAGCCTCTCCCCCTAGCGGGGGAGAGGAACAAGAATATGAGAGCGTACTACGCGGCGAACTTGCCGAATTGCCAGTTGCGGCCGGGAGCGGCCGCGAACAGCGCCTTGGTGTAGTCGGCCTGGGGCGCGCTGAAGACCTGCTCGGCCGAGCCGTATTCCACGACGCGTCCCTTGCTCATCACCGCGACGTAGTCGCAGATCTGGGCGGCGACGCGGAGGTCGTGGGTGATGAAGAGGACGGCGAGGTTCAGCCGGACCCGGATCTCGTCCAGCAGTTCCAGCACCTGCTTCTGCACGGACACGTCAAGTGCCGACACGGCCTCGTCGGCGATCAACAGCTCAGGTTCCATGGCAAGAGCGCGCGCGATGCAGATGCGCTGGCGCTGGCCGCCTGAGAACTGGTGAGGATAGCGATCGAGCGAGTTGGGATCGAGCCGCACCGTCTCCATAAGCTTGCGCGCACGCGCGACCGCCTCGTTGCGCTTGAGGCCGAAGTTCATCGGCCCCTCGATGATGAATTCGCCCACGGTGATACGGGGGTTCATCGAGCGGTAGGGATCCTGGAAGACGATCTGCACGCGCCGGCGATGCGGACGCAGCTTGCGGGCGGACATGGTGGCAATCTCGGTGTCGCCCAGAAAAATCTTGCCCTCGCTCGGATCGATCAGCCGGGCGATGCATCGAGCGACCGTAGACTTGCCCGAGCCGGATTCGCCAACGATGCCCAGCGTCTCGCCCCTGCGGATGTCCAGATCGACGTCGATGGCGGCCTTCACGACGCGGGCCTTCTGGAAGAAGGCGTTGCCGGAGTAGGTCTTGCCGAGCTTCTCGGTGCGCAGGACGGTGACGCCGTCGCGCCGCACGCCGCGATGGACGGGCGTGATCGACGGCACCGACGAGATCAGCATCTTGGTATAGGCCTGCACGGGCCGCGACAGGATCTGCTCGGTCGGGCCCATCTCCACCAGCTCGCCCCAGCGCAGGACGGCCACGCGATGGGCGATCTCGGCCACGACGCCGAAATCGTGGGTGATGAACAGCACGCCCGTGCCCTGGCCATCCTGCAGCTCGGCGATGAGCTTGAGGATTTCGGCCTGGGTGGTGACGTCGAGCGCCGTGGTCGGTTCGTCGGCGATCAGCAGGACGGGGTCGAGCACCAGCGCCATGGCGATCATGATGCGCTGACGCTGGCCGCCCGAGAGCTGGTGTGGAAAGGAGGCGTAGATGCGCTCCGGCTCCGGCAGCTTAACGCGGGTCAGGATGGCGATGATCTTGGCCTTGCGCGCGGCAGGGTCGAGGTCGGTGTGGGTGTTCAGCACCTCGTCGATCTGATCGCCGCAGGTCATGACGGGATTGAGCGCCGTCATCGGTTCCTGGAAGATCATCGACATGCGCGTGCAGCGCAGTTCGCGCAGGCGGGACTCGCTGGCGGCCAGGATGTTTTCGCCCTCGAGCAGGATCTCGCCCGAGGTTGGCTTCAGCGCCTTGGCGAGCAGGCCCATCACGGTGAAGGCGATCACCGACTTGCCCGAGCCCGATTCGCCCACGAGACAGACGATCTCGCCGGGATTGACGGTGAAACTCACCTTCTCGACGGCATGGACGCGGTCTCCGCCCTTGGGCAGCGAGACGCTCAGGTTGCGGACTTCGAGGACGGGCCTTTTGGCTTCGGTAGACATTACGACTTCAACTCCGTCATCCCGACCGAGGCGCCAAGCGCCGGGGGGAGGGATCTCGTTTCAACGGCAAAGATTTCGGGCATGGGAACAGGACCCTTCGGCTTCGCTGCGCTCCGCTCAGGGTGTGACCTGTCGGTCACACCTTCTTGCTCATCTTCGGATCGAGCGTGTCGCGCAGACCGTCGCCCATGATGTTGATGGCCAGCACCGTCAGCGCCAGGAAGATGCCGGGATAGAGGATGTTGTGCGGGAACACGCGGAACAGCGTGCGGCCCTCGGCCATGATGTTGCCCCAGCTCGGAATCTCCGGCGGGATGCCGATGCCCAGGAAGGACAAAGCGGCCTCGGTCAGGATCGCCGCGGCGGCAAGGAAGGTGCCCTGCACGATCAGCGGCGCCACGGTGTTGGGCAGGATGTGGCGGAAGAGCAGGATCCAGGTCGGCGTACCGACCGAGATCGCGCCTTCGACATAGGGCTCTTCGCGCACGGTCAGCACGATCGAGCGCACGAGCCGAACGACACGCGGCACGTCCGGCACGACAATGGCGAAGACAACGGTGATGAGGCCGGCGCGCCAGATCGAGACGAGGGCGATCGCGAGCAATATGCCCGGAATCGCCATCAACCCATCCATGACGCGCATGATGATCCCGTCGGCCCACCGGACGTAACCGGATACCAGGCCGATCACCATGCCGATGGCGACGGAGATGACGGACACTGCGACGCCGACGGCCAGCGAGACGCGCGCGCCGTAGAGCACCCGGCTGTAGACGTCGCGGCCGAGGCTGTCGGTGCCCATGATGGCCACGCGCTTTAGGGTCTGCCCGTCGTCGAGACGATAGGTGATCTCGGTGCCCGGCTTCTTGTTGCGGGACGCCGGATCGATCCGGGTCGGGTCCACGGTGCCGAGGAATGGCGCGAGGATCGCGATGGCCAGCATCGTCAGCAGGATGACGCCGCCGAAGATCACGTTCGGGTTGCGGACAGCAACGAGCCACAGGCTCTTGCGCTTGGTCGATGCCGCCGCAATGGAGGCGGAGTCGACGACTTCTTCAGTTATCGCGCTCAATACCGGATCCTCGGGTCGAACAGGGTGTAGCTGATGTCGATGAGCAGGTTGATCACGACATAGACGACGGAGAAGAGAAGAATGACGGTCTGGATGGTCGGGAAGTCGCGGCTCAGCACCGCTTCGACCGTCAGACGACCGAGGCCGGGCAGGCCGAAGACGCTTTCCGTCACCACCGCGCCGCCCATCAGGATCGCGATGCCGAGGCCGATCACGGTGAGGATCGGCACGGCGGCATTGCGCAAGGCATGGCGCATCAGCACTACGCGGTTCGACAGGCCCTTGGCGCGGGCGGTGCGGATGTAATCCTCATTCAGCACCTCGAGCACCGACGCGCGCGTGATGCGCGAGATCAGGGCCACGAACCCGACCGACAGGGTGAGCGACGGCAGGATCATGCGTTCGGCGAACTGCCAGAAGTTGACGCCGATGCGGACATAACCCTGCACCGGCAGCCATCCCAGCTCGATGGCGAACACATAGATCAGGCAATAGCCGATGACGAAGCCCGGCACCGAGAAGCCCAGCACCGAGAAGCCCATGACCGCGCGATCGAGCAGCGAGCCCTGTCGGTAGGCGGCCATGACGCCGATCGGCACGGAGATGCCGACGGCGAAGACCAGCGTGCAGAGCGCCAGCGCCAGGGTCGGCTCGACGCGCTGGGCGATCAGTTCCGCAACCGTCTTCTTGAAGAAGAAGCTCTCGCCGAAATTGCCCTGCAGGACGTTGCCGATCCAGATGGCGAACTGCGTCCAGATCGGTTCGTCGAGACCGAGCTTGTTGCGGATGTCGGCGATCTGGTCGGACGTGGCGTTGTCGCCGGCGATGACCGCGGCGGGATCTCCCGGCGTCAATCGCAGCATGAGGAATACAAAAACCGCCACCACCGCGAGCACGGGGATGATGGCTATGAGACGTCGGGCGATGAAATCGAGCATTGTTTGCAGGCTACCTTATCCGACTGCCTCCACCCGACCCTCGACCGCGTGGCGGACGAGGGTCGGCGTGGAGATCAGTTTCATTTCTTCTCGATGTTCCACATCACCGGCACCGGCGCCTTCAGCCAGCCCGAGATATTGGAGCGCATGGCGCCAGGTCCGTACCACTGGCCGACCCAGCCATACTGGGCGGTATGCAAAGCCCGCGCCTGAACGGCGGCGGCGAGCTCCTTGTTCTTCACAGGGTCGGTTTCCTTGGCGTAGGCATCGCGCAGCTTCTCCATTTCAGGATCGGTCGGCCAGCCGAACCACGCCTTGTCGCCGTTCGCGACCATGTAGGAGGTCGAGATCGGGTTCAGGATGTCCGCCGCCACCGAGAAGGTGTGGAAGAGATTCCAGCCGCCCTGGCCGATCGGGCCCTTGTTGGTGCGGCGCGTGACGACGGTTTGCCAGTCCATCGACTGCATGTCGACCTTGAAGCCGCCCTGTTCGAGCAACGCCTTTGTCACAGGGGCCATGTTGGTGAGAACCGGCAGGGTCGTCGACTGCAGCAGCACGATCGGCGTGCCGTCGTAGCCCGCTTCCTTCAGCAGCGCCTTCGACTTCTCGAAGTTCGGCTTCACGAACAGGTCGCCCGGCGCATTGACGGCGTTGGGCGTACCGCAGATGAACGCGGCCGTGCAGACCTTGTAGAATTCCGGCTCGCCGACGGTCGCCTTGAGGTAGTCCTCCTGGCGGATGGTCAGCAGCGCGGCTTCGCGGATCTTCGGATTGTTGAACGGCGGCTGGAGCCAGTTCATGCGGAAGATGAACTGGTGACCGAGCGGGTTCCAGTTGACGAGCGTGACGCCCTTTTCCTTCTTGAGGATCGGGATCAGGTCGTGCGGCGGCTGCTCGATGACGTCGATCTCGCCCGCGGCGATGGCGTTCACCTGCTGCTGCGGATCGGGCATCTCGATGATCTCGACGCGATCCACCTTGACCACCTTGCCGCCAGCGAGGCCCGAGGCCGGCTCGGCGCGCGGCTTGTACTTGGTGTTCTTGGCGTAGACGTGCTTCTCGCCGGGCTTGGATTCGGCGTTCACGTAAATGAACGGGCCCGAACCGATCTGGCTGTCGATCTGCTTGAAGGGATCGGTATCGGCGACCCGCTTCGGCATCATGAACGGAACCTGCGACGACGGCTTGCCGAGCGAATCGAGCACCAGACCGTACGGCTCCTTCAGCACCATCTGGAAGGTCTTGGGATTGACCTCCTTGAACTCCTTCACGAAGTCCATGAGCTTCTGGCCCATCGAGTCGCGGGCGCCCCAGCGCTTGATCGAGGCGATGCAATCCTCGGACGTCACCGGCTTGCCGTCATGCCATTCGAGGCCGTCGCGCAGGGTGAAGGTCCACACCGTCTTGTCGGCGGACACCTCGTACTTGTCGACCATCTGCGGCTTGACGACGTTGTTCTCGTCGGACGCAAACAGCGTGTCGTAGACGAAGTAGCCATGGTTGCGGGTGACGTAGGCCGTCGTCCAGATCGGATCGAGGATCGTCAGATTTCCGTTCTGGACGAACTTGACGACTTTCCCCTGGGCCAGGACCGGTCCCACGCTGGTCAGGATCGCGCCGGCGGCCATCGCCGCGAGCGTACGCCTCATTATTTTTTTCATAGCGCCCTCTTGGTTTCTTCCCCATCGAGAAAGGCAGGGATCGCCCGCCTTCGTCGATGGGCGCGCGGGGACCGAGCCCCGCGCGCGGATCGAGCTACTTCTTGGTGACGTTCCAGAACACCGGAACCGGCGCCGTCAGGTTGCCCTCGACGTTGTTGCGGCGCGCCAGCGGCGCGTACCACTGGCCGACGTTGATGTGCGTCGGATGGTTGACCCAGTACTTCTGCAGATCCTCGACGATCTGCTTCTGCTTGGCCGGATCGGTCTCCTTGGCGAACTGGTCGCGGAACTTCTCGATCGTGGCATCACACGGCCAGCCGAACATCGCCTTGTCGCACGAAGCGTTGAAGAAGCCGGCCATCACCGGGTTCAGGATGTCGGCCGCCACCCACGAGGTGAGGAAGGCATGCCAGCCGCCGGCATTCGGCGGGTCCTTCTTGACGCGGCGCGCGACCAGCGTCTGCCAGTCCATCGACACCAGGTCGACCTTGAAGCCGGCCCGCTCCATCTGCGCCTTGGCGACCGGGGCGAGGTTGGTGAGGACCTGCAGGTCGGTCGAGTGCATCAGCACGATCGGCGTGCCGTCGTAGCCGGCCTCGGTGAGGAGCTGCTTGGCCTTGGCGGCATTGCCGTTCAGCACGTCGGCCATGCCGGCGTCGGTGGCGAGCGGGGTGCCGCAGACGAACGGCGCCTTGCAGACCTTGAACCACTTCGGGTCGCCGATCGTGGCCTTGAGGAAGTCTTCCTGCGCGAAGGCCACGAACACGGCGTGGCGGATCTTCGCATTGTCGAAGGGCTTGGCCGTGCTGTTGAAGCGGAAAGTGTACTGGTTGCCGGTCGGGTTGAAGCTGACCAGGTTGATGTTCTTGTCCTTGGCCAGCAGCGGCAGCAGGTCGTGGCCGGGCGATTCGATCATGTCGATCTCGCCATTCTGGATGGCGGCGACCTGGGTCTGGATGTCGGGCATGGCAATCCACTCGACGCGATCGAGTTTGACCACCTTGCCGCCGGCCAGCCCGTTGGCGGGCTCGCTGCGCGGCTTGTACTTGGTGTTCTTCACGTAGACGATCTTCTCGCCGGGCTTCCATTCGTCGCCCTTGAAGATGAACGGCCCCGAACCGATGACGTCCTCGAGCTTGATCTGCTGCATCGGATCGGTTTCGGCCGTCTTCTTCGGCATCATGAACGGCACGTTCGACGACGGCTTGCCGAGCGACTGGAGCACCAGGCCGTACGGCTCCTTCATCTTCAGCTTGAAGGTCTTGGCGTCGACGACCTCCAGGCCTTCGGCCGACGCCATCAGCTTCTGACCCATCGAATCGCGGGCCGCCCAGCGCTTGATCGAGGCGACGCAATCCTCGGCGGTGACGGGCTTGCCGTCATGCCATTCGAGGCCGTCGCGCAAGGTGAAGGTCCAGGTGAGCTTGTCGGCCGAGTTCTCGTATTTCTCGACCATCTGCGGCTTCACGTCGAATTTCTCGTCCATCGCGAAGAGCGTGTCCCACACCATGTAGCCGTGGTTGCGCTGGATGTAGGCGGTGGTCCAGATCGGATCGAGAATCTTCACGTCCGAATGCATCACGACTTTGAGCGTCTGCGCCTGGACCGGCGCTGCGCCCATGAAGCCGCCGACGCTTGCCGCAGCGACGACGGCCAAGGCCGACTTCCTGAATGTGAACATGTTTTTTTTAACTCCCTGTTTTGCGGTCAGTTCTTGCCCCGAGAAGTCTTGCAAAAATCGAGCCGCCCCGCGAGACAGTAGCAGCCGAAAGCCCCCCTCTGACAAGCCGATTCACGTGCTGTGCGCAACTCAGCGCGGCTTATTGATCGCCTTCTCGAGAAGTTCGAGCACGCCCTCGGAGGCGGCGGAGGCGACGATGTCGCCGAATCCGGCCCACGAGCCCTTCGCTGCGGCCAGCGGCACCGGATTGGACTGCTCGATGTCGCCGACGTTCTTTCCGGCCGGATCCTTGACGATCCATTTGACGACGAGCCTGGCCATGCGGTCGTCGATCGGCGTCATGCTGACGGTGCCGACGACGGTAAAGGCGTCGCCTTCCGCCTGGTCGACGATCACGAGCTTGCTCGACCCGAGCGCACGCCGCATGCCGGAGGTCAGCTGGCGATTGCCGTCGGACGGTGCGCCGGTGACCTGTGCCACCAGCACCTTGACCTGCGGTTCGGCCGGCTTGGCCGCGACGGGCGTCGCGGTCGTCGTGCTCGTCGGCACGGTTCCTTCGGGCGGCGGGGCGGCCGCGGGATCGGGTGGAAATTCGTAGGGGATGGTGATTCCGGCGGCGACCTGGCCGGGGGCGCGCGGAATGAAGTTCGGCGGCTTGCCGATCAGCGTCGCCACCCTGGGCGCAGCCTGCTGCGCGATGCGCGACACCAGACGCTCGGCCTGCGCGGCATAGTCCTCGGGCGGCGCGCGCGTCTTGACGGTCGCCGGCTCGTCGGTGCGCGGCTTGCCGCGGATGCTCCAGTCGACCTGGACCTCGATCGACATGTCGGCGTCGCGCGTGCTCATCACGCCATCGACCTGGATCGGCGCCTCGGCCGGCGCGACGGCGGCCACGATGCCGTAGGACTGGAGTTCGATGGCGAGGGCGGCGGCGACGCGACTGCCCATCTCCGGCGGCATGTTGCGCGGTGGGCTGATCGCGACCTCGACCTTGTCACGCAGCTGACGGCCGTAGGAGATCTGCGTCGGATTGTGTTCGAAGGGTCTGGGGGACCCGGCGCACGCCGCGAGGGCGAGCAGGCAGAGCAGCATCACAACATGGCGCATGTCGCGACGACCCCAAGCAGGCACAAGAACATCAGGATGATGAGATAGGGCACGTCAGGCCGCGAGGGCGATCGCCGACAGGCCGCGCCCATAGTCGCGCACGCCCTGGAGCGTGTTGCGCCGGTAGCTGAAGAAGTCGTCGGTGCCGCTCAGCGTATCATGGCCGGTGGCGGTCACGGCGACGCCGGTCCTTGCAATGCGGTGCAAGAGATAGCCCGGCAGGTCGAACATGAAATGACCGGCGCGCGCGGCGGTCCGGAAGAAAGCGGCGTTCGCCTCGTCCTGCTCGAGGAACGGCGCGGGAAACTCCGGACCCACTTCGTAGGAGTCCCGTCCGATGCACGGACCGACCGCGACGTGGATGCGCTCGCGCCGCGCGCCGAGCTTTTCCATTGCCGCGATGGTGACGTCCACGACGCCGCCCAGCGCGCCCTTCCAGCCGGCATGCGCGGCGCCGATCACCGACGCCTCCCCGTCGGCCAGCAGCACCGGCGCGCAATCGGCCGCCATCACGCCCAGCACGACACCCGGCCTGTCGGTTACGAGACCGTCGGCCTTGGGGGCGCCCGGCGAACTCCAGCGGCCCGCGGCGACCGTCAGCACGTCGGTCGAATGGATCTGGTGCACGGTCTGCAGGTCGGGCTCGTCGAGGCCGAACTGCCCGGCCGCGCGGCGGCGGTTCTCGCGCACGTTCTCCGGTGCATCGGCCGAGCCGTAGCCGCAGTTGAGCGACGAAAAGAGGCCGGTGCTCACGCCGCCGCGGCGGGTGAAGAATCGGTGCTGCACCCCGTCGAGGGCGGCGAGAGTCTGGGCCTGGATCATGTGAAAGTCCGAGGAGCGTCGTCCGAGAAGGTGTCCGTAAAGCCGGCGGGCGGGGCGTTCTTGCCGTCGCCGAGGGCCAGCACGCGAAACAGGGTGCCCATTTGGTCCGGCGCGATCAAGCGAGCCGATGCCGCATCGATGGCGTTCTCCTGTGCCGGCTTCGCGCGCTGCTTCAGCGCCTGCACACGTTCCTGCAGGCCGAGCCGGCGCAGGAATTCGCCCTGGCCCACGGGGCCGAACGACGCGACGCCCGCGGCGGTGGCCAGCGCTGCGAAATCGACGTGGGCGCTGAGGTCGGTCTCGCCGGGACGATCGAGGATGCTCGCTCCCTGATGGCCGCGCACGGCCTGCAGCGAGGATCCGCGGCCTGCACTCTCAGCACCATAGTCGATGATGAGCGCCCATCCGCCATCGCGGGCGATGCGCGCACCGATCGCGCCCGCCAGTGCCCGCGCCGCTTCGCTGAACTCCGCCTCGGCGCCTTCGTCGGCATCGGGCAGCAGCGACGCGAAGGGCGTCGCGCCCGGTGCGAGCGCCAGCCGCAGTCCGCCCCGCTCGTCGAGCCCGACCATGCGTTCGCGCCAGCCGCTGGCGGTGCGGTGGAACTGGCGCACCGGCAATGCGTCGAAGAATTCGTTGGCGATCAGCAGAAGAGGACCGTCGGGCACTTCGTCGAAGCGCTCATGCCAGGTCGGCGTGCAGGCTTGCAGCGCGGTGCGCTGCGCCTCGCGCATCGGCTGGTTGGTATCGACGAGATGGAGGTCGAGCGCGGCATGGAAGCCGGGGACGGCGCGCGTTGCGCGCAACGCGTCGGCCATCAGCGTGCCGCGGCCGGGACCGAGTTCGACCAGCCGCACCGGGGCCGGCCGGCCCATCGCCAGCCAGCGTTCGGCCAGCCAGGCGCCGATCAGCTCGCCGAACATCTGCGAGATCTCGGGCGCGGTGGTGAAGTCGCCCGCCGCGCCTACGGGCACGGCGCGCCGATAGTAGCCGAGCCGCGGATGGCCCAGTGCCTCGGCCATGAAGTCGGCGAGGGAGATCGGCCCGGCGAGCGCGATGCGGCGCGCAATCAGCCCGCCCAACTCGGTCACGCCAACCCCGTCATGCCAGTCTCATCATGCCAGAGCGGGCCTGCGCCAGGCGCGGCCGATGAGCCAGACGCCGAACAGCAGCACCGGCAGCGACAGCAGCATCCCCATGGTGAGCGGTCCCCACAGATAGCCGAGGTGGGCATCGGGCTCGCGGAACAGCTCGCCCACGATGCGGGCGAGGCCATAGCCCGCACAGAACACACCGGTCAGCAGGCCGGGGCGGCGGCGGCCCTCGGTGAGCTTCCACACCGCGATCACGAGCAGAGTCAGCAGGACGCCCTCGAAGAACGCCTGGTAGAGCTGGCTGGGATGACGCGGCAGCGGTCCGCCGCGCGGGAAGACCATGGCCCACGGCACGTCGCTCACGCGGCCCCACAGCTCGCCGTTGATGAAGTTGGCGAGGCGCCCGAAGAACAGGCCGAGCGGCGCCACGAGCGCCACCAGATCCGACAGCATGAAGGGGTCGGTCTGATTGCGCCTGGCAAAGAGAAGAATGGCGACGACGACGCCCAGCAGCCCGCCGTGGAACGACATGCCGCCCTCCCACAGAGTGAGCGCGGCCAGCGGATGCTCGATGTAGAAGCCGGGCTTGTAGAACAGCACGTAGCCCAGCCGACCGCCCAGGATGACGCCGAGCGCGGCCCACAGCAGGAAGTCGTCGATCTTGAGCGGCGACAGGACCCTGGGCGGCTGCTCGCAGACGCGGCGCATGACCTGCCAGCCGATCACCAGGCCCGCGATATAGGCCAGCGCGTACCAGCGGATGGCGAACGGCCCGAGCTGGACCAGGACGGGATCGATCTCCGGGTAGGGGATCGCCAGGAGAAGCGCGGTCATGAGAATCGGGGGGAGGGTGATCATGAAGGCCACCCTTATAGCGGGGGAATCGCATCCCTAAAATCGTCGCGGCGCCGGTCCTGGTGGACCGGCGCCGCTGGGGACTATCCGAACGAGAGCGTTTTTGCTTTTTTTAGCGAGAGGGGGCGTCGGAAGGTCCTTGTCGGCTCAGGCTTCGCCGACCGTCTCGAGGATCGAGGCGGTCAACGCGTCGGCGGGGCTCTTGCCGGCCCACACGACGTACTGAAAGGCGGGGTAGAAGCGCTCGCTTTCGGTGATCGCCACCTCGACGAGGTCGTTCAGCTGCTCGGCCATCAGGCCCTTGGTGCCGCGCAGCGGGATGGCGTGGCGGAACATCGGCAGGCCTTCTTCGGTCCACAGATCGAAGTGACCCAGCCACATCTTCTCGTTGATCAGCGCCAGCAGGCTATGGATGTCGGTGTGGCGCTCGGTCGGAATGCGGACATCGTAGGCGCAGGTGAAGTGCAGCGCCTCGACATCGTCGCGCCAGCTGAAGAACATGCGGTAGTCGCACCAGCGGCCGGCGACTTCGACGGCGATTTCCCGATCCGAGGTCCGGTCGAACGGCCAGTCGTTGGCGGACACGACCTTTTCGATCATCTCGAGCGGGTTCAGGTCAGCCTTGTGTCTTATCCGTTCGTGTCGAGATAACGCCATCGACCAACTCCCCAACCATTCCGCCGTGCGGCTCCAGGCGAGCCATTCTTGAGGCGGGCGGCCGACATATCGTGGTGAGCACCCAACAACCCACTAGCCGTAGCCTGCCACAAGCCTATCGCGGCGCGCAATTGAGAAGTAGGGCCGGATTGGGGAAAGAGTCAGGGATTCCATCAATTTAATCCCCAATGTTAAGATACGAATCGCAAAATACCGCTATGCGGAATTATGGGATTTGCCCGTTTATTACGCAGAATGCGCTCCCGACTCCGGATTACCTCGCATTTGCGCGGGTGCTGAAGGGTTGGCAAAGGCTTTGCTCCCCCCCCCACCCGAGCCTTCATGCGCGCCGCTGCGCCAAGACGCGCGGGCACCAAGAGTTGGAGGAGGCTGCTGCCTGATCGGCCATTCCGGCTGCGGCAAAACTACCATCCTGAACGTGCTGGCCGGCCTCGACACGCCGAGCGGCGGCGCCGTCATCGTCGACAATCGCGAGATCGACGGGCCGAGCCTCGACCGCGCTCCTGGGCTACAAGAGCTACTGAGGTCGTAAAGGTCTCTCACTTCGTTCACAGGGCCGGGGCTACCCCGCCCGAGATGACACCGTCTTGGCATCGGCGCACCTGCGCCAATCCCGGCAATAGTGTCATCCCGAGCGCAGTGAGGGACCTTTCGCTTTCCCTTCCTTGTCCGGCGGTTGTCCGCTATTTGTGATTGTCAACAATCGACGATCTAGCCTGAAAAGGACTGTTCTTGGCTTTTTCGGATCTCTCGACGCGGGACGTGGGCGCGCTGTTGGAGCGCGTGCCGAAGGCGACCTTGCGGGCGCACATCGTCGAGCGGCTGCGCGTGGCGATCCTGGCGGGTGACATTCCGCCCGGGGCGCCGCTGGTCGAGACCGCGCTGTCGGAGCGCTTCGAGGTCAGCCGGGGGCCGCTGCGCGAGGCGCTGCGGCAGCTGATCGAAGAGGGGCTGGTCGTGACCGTGCCCTACACCGGCACGCACGTCGCCGAACTCTCGGTCGAGGATGTCCAGGAGATCTATTCGCTGCGGACCGTGCTCGAGACCTTCGCCTTCGAACAGGTCTGGCCGCGCCGCGACGACCGGTTCCGGGCCGAGCTCCGGCGCCGCAACGACGCACTGATCGCCACGATCGACGCCGGCGACGATCGCGCCAGCATCCTCACCGAACTCGAATTCCACGGGCTCGTCTACGAGGCCAGCGGCCACAAGCTGCTGCAGCGTGCCTGGCATGGCTTGCGCGGCCGGCTGCAGCTCTATTGGGCCGCCCACCATCGCGCGCACGGTCGCCGCGGTCCGAGGCGCGACAGCCACGACAGCTACATCGAGGCGGCGCTCGCCGACGATTTCGAGGCGATGAAGATCGAGATCGCCGATCACATGCGTCGCGGCGTGGAAACCACCGAGAGGTTTCTGCGCACGATGCCGGGTTTGTCTGGGAAGCCAAAAAGGGGAGACAATTCATGACCATCAACCGACGCTCGTTGCTGACTATCGTGGCCGCCAGCGGTGCGGCGCTGGCAATTCCGTTTGCCGCCCGTGCCGAGGGCACGCTCGAGGCGATCAAGAAGCGGGGCACCTTCCGCGTCGGCGTCACGCAGGCGCCGCCCTGGTTCTCCAAGGACCCCAAGTCGGGCGAGTGGGCGTCCGGTCTCGGCATCTCGATGGGCAAGGCTATGGCCCAGACGCTGGGCGCGAAGATGGAAACGGTCGAAGTGAGCTGGGGCAATTCGATCGCCGCCCTCCAGGGCGACAAGATCGACATCATGTTCACCATCGACGCCACGGCCGAGCGCCGGCAGGCGGTGGATTTCCCGACCGCGCCGCTGCTCTATTATTCGCTGGCCGTGCTCGCGAAGGACGACCTGGCCGTGAAGACCTGGCAGGACCTCGACAAGGCGGGCGTGCGCATCGCCGTGCCGCAGGCCTCGTCGATGGACCGCTTCGTCACCGAGCATGCCTCCAAGGCCGACATCCAGCGCTACCCGGACAATGCCGCGGCGATCGCGGCGTTCCAGTCGGGCCGCGTCGACGCCGTCTGCCTGTTCCATCCGCCGCTGCTGGCCGCCCGCCAGAGGCTGGGCAAGGGCAAGATCGTGGTGCCGACCCCGGCGCAGATTCAGGCGTCGAGCACGGCGCTGCGCAAGGGCGATGCCGAGTTCGCGGCCTGGGTCGACAAGCAGCTGGTCACCTATTACGAGAGCGGCCAGACGCAGAAATGGTACGAGCAGGCGCTCGCCGAGTTCGGCCTCGACCCCAAGCTCGCGCCGCCGATCATGAAAGAGATGATCAAGTAGGCGGTACGCCTCTTGGCGTATCAGTGGGACTTCTCGCCGGTCCTCGCCAACTCAGCCTTGTTGGCGGAGGGCCTGGCGAACACGCTCAGGATCACGGGCACGGCACTGGTCTGCGGTGTCGTGCTGGGTCTGGCGCTGGCGCTGCTGCGACTTTCGCCGCGGCGGTTCCTGTCGTGGCCGGCGGGCTTCGTCATCGAGGTGTTCCGCACGACGCCGCCGCTGGTCCAGCTCTTCTGGTTCTTCTTCGCGCTGCCGACGCTGGTCGGGATCGAGATGACGCCGTTCGTGGCCGGCGCCGTCACCTTCTCGATCCAGTCGGCCTCGTTCTTTGCCGAAGTGTTCCGCGCCGGCATCCAGTCGATCGAGCGCGGCCAGTGGGACGGCGCGCGGGCGATCGGCATGCGCCACGACCAGGCGATGCGACGGATCATCCTGCCGCAGGCGATCAAGCGCATGATCCCGGCTTTCATGGAGCGCGCCATCGAGCTCATGAAGACCACGACGCTGATTGCCACCATCTCCTATGCCGACCTGCTGTTTGCGGCCAACGAGATCTCGCAGAAGACGTTCAGGCCGCTCGAAACCTATACGGTGGTGGCGCTGATCTATTTCGTGGTCATCTTCCTCGCCAGCCAGATCGCCCATCTGGTCGAGCGCCGGCTGGCGCGCAGCGGCGAGAGTACAGTGCATTGAGCGGCGTGCATTGATGCGCTGGGATTTCGCTTCGGTCTTCGAGAACACCGATGCGCTGCTGGTCGGCGCCGCCGGCACCCTGCGCATCTTCGCCATCTGCCTGGTGCTGGGGCTGAGCCTCGGCCTGCTGGTCGGGCTCGGCCGCTATTCGCGCAACCGCTGGCTCCACATACCGGCCACCATATTCGTCGAGTTCTTCCGCAACACGCCGGTGCTCGTGCAGATCCTGTGGTTCTACTTCGCGCTGCCGATCCTGCTGCCCTTCCAGATCACGCCGCTCGCCGCCGCTTCGCTGGGCATTGCGCTCAACTCGGCGGCCTTCTCGGCCGAGATCTATCGCGGCGGCATCCAGTCGATCGAGACCGGCCAGTGGGACGGCGCGCGGGCGCTCGGCATGGGCTGGGGGCAGGCGATGCGACGCATCATCCTGCCGCAGGCGCTGAAGCGAATGCTGCCGGCGCTGACCAACCGCGCGATCGAGATCTTCAAGATGTCGACGCTCGCCTCAGCCGTCGCCTATGTCGAGCTGCTGCAGCAGGGCAAGCTGATCGCCTCGCTCAACTACAATCCGATCGAGGCCTATACCGCCGTCGCGGTGATCTTCTTCATCTTCCTGTGGCCGCTGGTGCAGTTCAGCTATTTCCTCGAACGGCGGCTGAGGCGGGACGAATGACGATCCTCAGCGTCTCCGGCCTCACCAAGCGCTTCGGCGCTACCGACGTGCTGCGCGGTATCGACCTCGAGGTCGCGCGCGGCGAGCGCATCGCCATCCTGGGCGCGTCGGGATCGGGCAAGAGTACCCTCCTGCGCTGCCTCAATTTCATGGAACGTCCCGGCGGCGGCACGATCACCCTCGACGGACAGATGCTGGGCCGCGAGGGCCGGACGGCTGAGCGGACCTACCGCGAAAGCGAGCTGATCCAGGTGCGCCAGCGGGTCGGCATGGTGTTCCAGCAGTTCAATCTGTTCCCGCACATGACGGCGATCGGCAACGTGATGGAAGGGCTGCGCACGGTGCGCGGTATGCCCAGGCCCGAGGCCGCGGCGCGGGCCGCCGCGGAGCTGGCGCGAGTCGGGCTCGCCGAAAAGGCGGACACCTATCCGGCGCATCTCTCGGGCGGCCAGAAGCAGCGTGTCGCCATCGCGCGTGCGCTCGCGATGGACCCGGAAATGCTGCTGTTCGACGAGCCGACCTCGGCGCTCGATCCCGAGCTGGTCGGCGAGGTGCTGGCCGTGATCCTGGCGCTCGCCGAGGAGGGCCGCACCATGATGCTGGTCACGCACGAGCTGGGCTTCGCCTATCACGTCGCGACACGGATCATCTTCCTGGCCGACGGCGCGATCCACGAGCAGGGCACGCCGGACGAAGTCCTCAAGAACCCGAAGAAGGAGCGCACGCGCGCCTTCCTCGCCAGCCACAAGCAATTCAGCTTCTAGGGAAAACGCATGACGACGGAACAGGCAAGCGCGCAGGCCTATTTGGCGGACGCGCGCAACGAGCAGGTACTGGTCTACGTGAACGGCGCCTTCGCGGCCCGCAACGAGGCTAGTGTTTCGGTATTCGATTCGGGCTTCGTGCTGGGCGACGGCGTGTGGGAAGGCTTGCGGCTGGTTAAGGGCAGGCTGATCAGCCTCGACGCCCATCTCGACCGCCTGTTCGAAGGCGCGCGCTCGATCGATCTCGATATCGGCCTCGACCGTGTAGGCATAACCAAAGTCGTGACCGATACGCTCGCCCGCAACGGCATGACCGACGGCGCGCACATCCGCCTCATGATCACGCGTGGCCTCAAGAAGACGCCCAACCAGGATCCGCGCTTCGTGATCGGCAAGGCGACGATCGTCTGCGTTGCTGAATACAAGACGCCGATCCCCGAAGCCAAGGCCAAGGGCTACGCGCTCTTCACCTCGACCTTCCGCACGACCAACCCCGACCAGTTCGACCTGCGCCTCAACTCGCATTCCAGGCTCAACCTGATCCAGGCGCTGATCCAGGCCATCAAGGCCGGCGCCGACGAGGCGCTGATGCTCGACCCGCGCGGCTTCGTGGCCTCGTGCAACTCGACCAACTTCTTCATCGTGCGCGGCCGCGAGCTCTGGACCTCGACCGGCCTCTACAGCTTCAAGGGCATCACCCAGCAGAACGTGATCGACGCTTGGCGCGCGGCCGGCAACGTCGCGAAGGAGTGCGACTTCACCCTGGCGCAGGTCTATTCGGCCGACGAAGCCTTCGTGACCGGTACCCTGGGCGGCGTCACGCCGGTGACGAAGGTCGACGGCCGCCTGATCGCCGACGGCAAGGCCGGCAAGGTGACGAAGGAAGCGAGCAACCTCTACCTGAAGTCGGTCGGGGCGCTGTAAGGGAAAGGTCCCTCGCTACGCTCGGGATGACAGTTTTTCATTGGCGCGCGACGTGCGCCCCAACAACATTGTCATCCCGAGCGTAGCGAGGGATCCTTACTCTGCCGCCAGTTTCCGCCCACTGCGCGGATCGTGCGTGAGGAGGCCATCGGCCAGATCACGCTCGATCATCGCGTCGGGGCGCTCGACCACCCGGCCGAAACCCGCGCCGCCGCCCACGAACATCTCGACGATGTCTCCCTTGCCAAGGTCGAGGGCAGCCTTGCTCTTCAGCTCCTCGACGGTGCCGTCGGCGCGGAAGACGCGGCAATAGCCACGCTGGCCGGGCTCGCCGCCCAGCAGGCCTTCGGGCGCGAGGCGGAAGCGGTCGGAGTAGATCGCGAGCTGGACGTCGTCCTGCAGGATCTCGCAGCGCCGCGTGAAGCCGGCGCCGCCGCGCCGCGCGCCCAGGCCGAAGGAATCGGGCGCCAGTTCGTAGCCGACGATGCGGAAGAAATCGTAGTCGATGTCGAGCGATTCGACCGGTGCGTTGGAGCAGTTGCTGAGCGGCGAATCGACGGCGTCGCAGCCGTCGGCGTCGCGCGAGGCGCCGTAGCCGCCACCGAAGATCTCGAGATAGACGCTGTAGCCCTTCTCGCCGAGACGGGAGAGGCAGAAGGCGGTGGTGCAGTCGAAGCCGGTGGCGATCACCTTGTCGGGCAGCGCCTGGGCCAGCGCCTTCATCACCGCATTGAACACGCGATAGGCCGGGATCATGCGCGCCCGCACCGGTGCCGGCGGCCGGGGATTGAGCAGCGAGCCGTAGGGCACCTTGATGGTGATCGGTCGCGCCATGCCTTCGTTGTAGGGAATGTCGGGGCTGGTCAGCACCGACTTCACGCAGGACAGTGCCGCCGACAGGGTGCTGGAAAAGGGGCAGTTGAGGTTGCGCTTCACCTGGGCGCAGGTGCCCTCGAAATCGATCTCGACGGAATCCTCGGCGATCGTGACCTTGGCCTTCACCACCAGCGGCTCGTCGGTCAGCCCATCGTCGTCGACCGCATCCTCGCCGTAGAAGGTGCCCTTGGGGGCCTGGGCGATGGCGGCGCGCACGCGGCGCTCGGCGTAATCCTGCATCTCGCGCATCGCCGCCTCGACCTTGTCGGTGCCGTAGCGTTCGCAGAGCTGCTTCACCCGCATCGCGCCGATGGCGTTGGCGGCGAACTGCGCGTTGAAGTCGCCGATGGTGAGGTCGGGCACGCGCACGTTGGCCGTGACCAGCCGCTCGAACGAGCCGCCGTTCCAGTCGTGCTCGAAACTGTAGCGCGAGGGCGGGAAGCGCAGCCCTTCCTGGTAGACGTCCGAGGCATGGATGTTGAGGCCCGGCGCGCCGCCGCCGAGGTCGAGATGGTGCGCCACCGAGGCGCCGAAGCCCACGACGCGCCCACCGACGAAGATCGGCGTGAAGATGAAGACGTCGGGAATGTGCTGGCCGCCCTCGAACGGGTCGTTGTTGATGAGGAAATCGCCTTCCTTCAGCGTGTCGACGGGATGACGCCGCAGGCAGGCACGCAGGGTCTCGCCGATCGGGCCGAGCTGCATCGGGATCAGCTCGGCCTGCGCCACCGTGTTGCCGTCGCGGTCCATCAGGCCGGCCGAGCCGTCGCGGGCCTCGCGCAGGATGGTCGAGTAGGCCGAGCGGATCAGCTTCACGCCCATCTCGCGGGCGCTGGCGATCAGCGCCTGGCTGATGACGGCATAGTCGATCGGGTTCATGGTCATTGGAGCGCGCCATTCCAGTGGCGCTCAAGAATCATGATGCACCACTGGAGTGGCGCGCTCCGATGAATCATGACGTCCTCCGCAGGATCAGATTGTCCGCCGCGTCGAGGCCGGCCGTCCAGCCCGGCGGCACCCAGGTCGTGGCGGTGTAGCCCTCGACGACGGCGGGACCTGCGATCTGCTGGCCGGCCTCCAGCGCCTCGGCCGTGTGGCGGGCGCAGTCGAGCCAGGCCTCGTCGTGGAAGATCTTCGCCTGCTCCGGTGCGCGGGCTTCGAGCTTCTCGCGGTCGAGCTTCGGTGCGTCGCCGATCGGCAGGGTGGCACCGACCCTCAGGGTCACGATCTCGACCGGGCGGTCGAGCGTGGCGCCGTGCATGAAGGTGCGGTGGTGGGCGTCGGCGAACAGTCCGGCGAGATAGGCCGCATCGAGCGAGCCGAGGCGATCCGGCGGAATCTCGACGCCGACCTCGAAGGCCTGGCCGACGAAGCGCATGTCGAGCGTGTGCGTGTAGTCGAGCGCGCCCGGCAGCTTCATATCGGCGAACTGCGCCGCCAGCCTCTCGCGCATCTCGGCGAATATGCGCCCGGCGTCGCGGGCCGCCGTATCGTCGAGCTTCATCTTGCGCGTGACGGCGTCGAACTTGGTGTAGTCGGAGGCGACAAGACCGTAGGCAGAGATCACGCCGGCGTTGGGCGGCACGACGATGGTGGAGATGCCGAGCTCCTCGGCGATGCGCGCGGCATGGAGAGGTCCCGCGCCGCCGAACGGCACCAGCGCATAGTCGCGCGGATCGCGGCCGCGTTCTGTCGAGACGAGCTGGATGGCGCGCACGATGTTGGCGTCGGCGAGTTGCAGTGCCGAGGAGGCGGCCTGCTCGACACTCAGCGCAAAGCGTTCGGCCAGCGGCTCGAAGGCGCGGCGCGCGGCCGCGCCGTCGAGCTGCATGCGACCGCCCAGGAAAGCACCGGGCCGGATCGTGCCGATGACGATATGTGCGTCGGTCGTCGCGGGCTCGGTGCCGCCGCGTCCGTAGCAGGCGGGGCCGGGGTCGGCGCCGGCGCTCTGCGGGCCGACCCTCAGCATGCCGCCGTCATCGACCCAGGCGAGCGAGCCGCCGCCGGCGCCGACCGAGACGATGTCGAGGACGGGCGTTCGGATCGGCAGGCCGTCGATCTCGGTTTCGGCCGCCAGCGAGGGGCGGCCGTCCTGCACCAGGCAGACGTCGGTCGAGGTGCCGCCCATGTCGAAGGTGATGAGATCCCTGTAGCCGGAGCGCGCGACCTGCCGCGTGGCGCCGACCACGCCGGCCGCGGGTCCGGAGTAGAGCGCGGTGATGGCGCTCTGGCGCATCGCCTCGGCGGGGAGGCGTCCGCCGTTGGACTGCATCACCGTGAAGCGTCCGGTGAAACCCGCCTTGGCGAGCCTGGTCTCGAAGCGGTGCAGGTAGCCGTCGATCACGGGCTGCACATAGGCCGAGAGCAGGGTCGTCGACGCCCGCTCGAATTCGCGGAACTCGCGTGCCACCTGATGACTGCAGGTCACGAGCACATCGGGCAACGCGTCTGCGATCAGCGCGGCCAGCCGCTTTTCGTGCACGGGATCGGCATAGGCGTTGAGCAGGCAGATTGCGATCGCGCGGTAACCGCCTTCCGCGAGGGCCGGCAGCAGCTCGGCTTTCACCTTCGCCTCGTCGAGCGGCGTTTCGACGGAGCCATCGGCGCGCAGCCGCTCGACCGCCTCGAAGCAATCCTTGCGGCGCACCGGCGGCGCGGGTTTGGCGTAGAACAGGTCGTAGATGTTGCGCCGGTCGTGGCGCTGCATGAACAGGAGGTCGCGAAATCCCGCCGTCGCGATGAAGGCGACCGTGGCGCCCTTGCGCTCCAGCACCGCGTTGGTGGCCACGGTCGAGCCGTGGCCGAGGTCTTCGATGCGGGTGAGGTCGATGCCCGATTGGGTCAGCGCGGCGAAGGCGCCGATGTCGGGCGACTGCGGCGTGCTCGGCACCTTGGTGACGACGACCCGGCCGCCCTCGACGGCAACGAGGTCGGTGAAGGTGCCGCCCACTTCGACGCCGACGCGCATCGTTCTCGCGTCCTAAGCTTCGGGGCTGGAGGGGCTTCCGAGTCTCGCCTGCAACTCGGCGATCTGCTTCTTCAGCTCCTCGTTCTCCTCGCGCGCCTTGGCGGCCATCGCCTTCACGGCGTCGAACTCGTCGCGTCGCGGGATGTCCATGCCGTCCAGGATCTTGGCGATCTGGTCGCGGACGCGGGCCTCGACCTCGTCCTTCACGCCGGTCAGGGCGCCCATCGCGCCGTTGGCCACCTTGGTGAGGTCGTCGATGAAGGGATTGCGGGTTTGCATGGCAGGTCTCCTGATGCGGGGAGTATGGGCGGCTGGTAGCATCCGGCGCAAGAAGCACTGGAGGACGCCGTGGGTCTGGTCAAAGTCGAGTCGAGCGAAGGCATCACCACCATCACCATGATGCGGCCGGAGAAGCGCAACGCGCTGACCCAGGAATTGTGTGATGGCCTCTACGAGGCCTATCGCGGCTTCGAGGCGGGATCGGACCATGTCGCGATCCTGCAGGCCGACGGGCCGGCTTTCTGCGTCGGTGCCGACCTCAAGGATCCGCCGGGCGCCATGTGGAAGGCGGTGCCGCATGTCAGCCACCACCTGACCAAGCCGGTGATCTGCGCCACCCAGGGCTGGGTGATCGGCGGCGCCATCTGCATGGTGATGACCTGCGATCTCATGGTGTCGGCCGACAACACCAAGTTCATGTATCCGGAAGCCAAGGTCGGCGTGTTCGGCGGTCTGATGCCGGGCATCGTCTCGCGCATGCCGCATAAAGTCGCCATGGAGCTTCTCCTCCTCGGCGAAGAGATTTCGGTGAAGCGCGCCTACGACGTGGGCTTCGTGAACAAGGTCGTGCCGCTGGGCGAGGAGCGCACCGAGGCGCGCCGCATGGCCAGGATCATCGCCGAGTCCGCGCCGCTGGTGATCCGCACCCTGCGTGACTTCGCCAACCAGACCCTGCCGCGGGGACCGGCCGAAATCTTCGTGCCGGAGCGCTACAAGCTCGAAACCATCGCCAATTCAGAGGACCGCAAGGAAGGCGCCGCCGCTTTCCGCGACAAGCGGGCCGCCCAGTTCAAGGGACGCTGACGCGATGGGCAAGCTGCTGCTGGTCGGTTGCGGCAAGATGGGCGGCGCCATGCTGGACGGCTGGCTGGCGCGCGGCCTCGTGGCCTCCGATATCGTCGTCGCCGAGCCGGTCGAGGCGATCCGCCCCCGGCACGCCGGGGTCCGCGTCGTTTCCTCCTCGACCGAGGTGACGGAGACGCCGGAGACCGTCGTGCTGGCGGTGAAGCCGCAGTCGATGGACGAGACGCTGGCCGATCTGCGGCGATTTGCCGGGCAGGGGTCGGTCTTCCTGTCGATCGCGGCCGGCAAGACGCTGGGCTATTTCGCCGCCCATCTCGGCCATACGGCCAAGATCGTGCGCTCGATGCCCAACACGCCGGCGGCGGTGCGCCAGGGCATCACGGTCGCCACGGCAGCCGCCAGCGTGTCGGCGGCGGAGAAGAAACGCTGCCACGAGCTGCTGGAGGCGGTGGGGCAGGTCCTGTGGGCGGACGACGAGGCGCTGATCGATCCGGTCACGGCCTTGTCGGGGAGCGGCCCGGCCTATGTCTTCCTGCTGGTCGAGGTGATGGCGGCGGCGGGCGTGAAAGCCGGCCTCCCGGCCGACATGGCCATGCAGCTCGCCCGCGCGACGGTGGCGGGCAGCGGCGAGCTGCTGAAGCAATCCAGGGAGCCGGCGTCGCAGCTGCGCGTTAACGTGACCAGTCCCGGCGGTACGACCGCCGCAGCCCTGCAGGTCCTGATGGCAAGCGACGGCATCCAGCCGGTGTTCGACAAGGCCCTGGCCGCGGCTTCCCACCGGTCGAAGGAATTGGCGGGATGAGCGCAGACGGCAGTACGGCGGGCGACAAGGCGGGCGACAGGGCCCTCGATGCCTTCCTCGGCCTGGTCGCCGAACGGGGGTATGTCGCCGTGGCGTTGCGCGACGTGGCGCAGGCGTCGGGCCTGGGCTTCGCCGATCTCTACCGGCTGCATCCCGACAAGATCTCCCTGGCGGCTGCCTTCATGGCGCGTATCGATGCCGAGGTCCTGGCCGGGACGCCGTCCTCGATCGATCCAGAAGAGACCGCGCGCGACCGGCTGTTCGACGTGATGATGCGCCGCTACGACGCGCTGAAGCCGCATCGCGCTGCCCTGCGGGCGCTGCGACGCGCCGGCACACGCGACCCCATGCTGGCGCTTGCGATGGGCCCGGGGCTTCGCCGCTCGATGGCCGCCATGCTGGAGGCTGCCTCGGTAGCCAGTGACGGCCTGCCCGGTGCGTTGCGGCAGAATGGGCTTCTCGCGATCCACTACGCCGTGTCCCGGGTCTTCGACGGGGACGAAACCATGGACCTCTCCAAGACGATGGCGGCCCTGGACAATCGCCTCAAAACAGCCGAGCGGTGGTCGCAGCTGTTTGACAAATATGTGAAATCGCCGCGCGCTGGTTCGCAGCCCGAGCCCCCGGTTTCGTCCGAGGCGTGAATATTTTGTGCAGTGCACAAAAACACCCCTTGACTCGCTGCGCTGCATCCCTAAATTGCGTGTCATTGTGCACCGCAGCAAAGCGGGGCACCCGAGCTCAGCCTTGCTTGTCCCTTCAGGAGTGATCCATGTACGCCAACGGTGCCTTCAAGAACCCCTTCGCCGACTTCGACTTCAGCAAGATTTCCGGTGAGTTCAAGCTCCCGACCATGAACGTTGAAACGTTCGTCGAAACCGCGCGCAAGAATTTCGCGACCATGACCTCGCTCAACACCGCCGCCGTCGAGCAGATGAAGGCGATCGCGCAGCGCCAGGGCGACATGGTCCGCGCCGCGATGGAAGATTTCTCCAAGCATGGCAGCGAAGTGCTGGCGGCCGCGAGCGTCGAGGAGAAGGCTGCCAAGCAGATCGACTTCATGAAGAAGACCTACGAGTCGGCGATCACCAACTCCAAGGAACTGGCCGATCTCTACACCAAGGGCCAGACCGACGCCGTGACGGCGCTGAGCGCCCGCGTCGCCGAGCTGACCGAAGAGGTCAAGGCCGCGATCGCCAAGAAGTAAGCGTTTTAGAGTAAGCGTGGATCGGCCTGTCGCCGATCCGGAAAAGGGGCCGCGTACGTGGCCCCTTTTCTTTTGCCCGTCGTTGTCTTTTGATCCCGCCGCTAGGTTCGGCTCACCATGACACCCATCGCCTACGAAGATTTCGAGCGCGTCGACATCCGGGTCGGCACCATCGTCGAGGCGGCGCCGCTCGAAGCCGCGCGCAAGCCCGCTTATCGCCTTTTGATCGATTTCGGCGGCGAGATCGGCACGAGGAAGTCCTCGGCGCAGATCACCGTGCACTACACGGCTGAAGAGCTGGTCGGCCGGCAGGTCGCGGCCGTGGTGAACTTCTCGCCGCGCCAGATCGGCAAGTTCATGTCGGAGGTCCTGACGCTCGGTTTCCCGGCCGCCGACGGCAGTGTCGTGCTGGTCGCGCCGACCAAACCGGTGCCGAACGGCGGCAAGCTGTTCTGAATTCTGACCTCACGCTGAGGCGCCCCGCAGGGGCGCGTCTCGAAGCATGGGCACCAGCACCCCGTCCGTTGCCCATCCTTCGAGACGGCCCTGCGCGCCTCCTCAGAGTCTGGCCGGAAATGAATGCAGCTAAAACAAGAGGCCATGAATAGCCCCAATAACCTCACCCTGAGGAGCATCGCGCCGCGATGCGTCTCGTCGCGCGGAGTAACCTCCGCGCTGGGGTGGGAACGCGCACCTTGCCTGTTGCCCATCCTTCGAGACGCGCCGTGGAGTTT
>Ga0209284_10002529_pt1 | contig 24755 bp, 20 predicted proteins | sample FRY03_FD_187211 | JGI IMG/M metagenome (GOLD analysis project Ga0209284, IMG submission 187211) | Freshwater microbial communities from Lake Fryxell liftoff mats and glacier meltwater in Antarctica - FRY-03 (SPAdes) (version 2) | ecosystem: Environmental > Aquatic > Freshwater > Ice > Glacier...
AGTTTGGTCTGGTTTGGACTGGTTTGGACTGGTTTGGACTGGTTTGGGCAGAGAGAGGGGAGTGGCGGGGAGTTGAAATGTCTGTCAGGAAATGTTGCCTGACCGCTTGCACCCATTTCCTGTAAAATACGGAATTCGTTCCCTGACCCCGCCGCCCTCCTGTAAAATACGGAATTCGTTCCCTGACCCCGCCGCCCTCTTTGAAGCGTAGAAAAGCCAATTCGGCTCGTTTACTGGGTCGAGGAAACAACTTCGGAGCTGAGTCCGAATTCGGTGAGTGCCCGGTGTTCGCCGCCGTAGAGTCCTCCTGGTCGCGCTGCTTCTCGCCGAAACCTTTCAGAAACGCCTTCTGGCTTTTCATTTTCTCTTCCTTGCTCCAACCTTTCGACAAATCCCTGTTCCTTGTTCCGGTCCGTTTGAGGAATCGCCTCACCTCTCCATGCGCCGGTGCGTGGTTCGACCATGACGCCCGGAACTTCGCCATGAACTCGGCGTCTACGGGGTGCTCTGGCTCCGCAAGGCGCAGACCGGCGGCGTGGATAACGTAGCCGTGGGTGAAAACGACCACAAGACGGTCGTCTCTCTCGAAGAGCCTGCCGAGGGCATCATCGACCCGTCCGATGAAATCGGCGAAGCTTTCGGCTCCGCCTCCATCATTCCAGAGGGGATCGCAACGCTCCCAGTAGCGATCCACGACCTGACTGCGTTCGGCTTCGGTGGTGCCAGCGTGCCTTACGATGTCGAGATAGGTGAACTCGTGCACGGGCCAAGTCTCCACCGGAGTTTCAGGATGCCGGGCAATGAACGGAGAAGCGGTTTCCTGGGTGCGGAGGTAGGGCGAGACGACGATAAGGTCGGGGCGCTCCGGGATCGCTTCGGCGAGGTCGCCGGCTTGGCGATGTCCATTCTCGGTCAGCCGGATCACGGCGGGCGACGGGGTAGGCAGTCCGGCGTTGGCCTCGCTTTCGCAGTGGCGGACGAGAAGGAAACCTGCGGGGATTCCGGGCAGGGATGGCTCTGTGGGGTCTGTCTTCATAGAAAAGGATGGGAAGGGAATTGGAGATTATTTCCCCGAGGCATCTCCGCCCCCGGCAAACTGACGAAGGAGCATTTGCACCCCCGCCACGAGAGCCGGATCTCCGAGATTCACCGTGCCGACATTAAGGCCCGCGAAGAGATCTGGCAAAGCTTCGACAAGAAGGCGACCGCGATCCTTGAGGTTGTCCGTTTCGATCTTGCGATGGGCGATGGTGTCGTCGATCACGGCGATCCTCTCGCGATGCTCGCCGCGGAGTTGTTCGGTGCGGTGGCGGCGCTCGGTCAGGGTGTCCTCGAACTCGATGAGGGCCTCGCTCGCGGGTAAGCCGGAGCGCTGGCTCTCTTCGCGGGCCTGAACGAGGGCGAGTTCGTCGTCGAGGCGGGCTAACTCACGTTCCCGTTTGGCGGCTTCTCTCGCCAACTCCAGGCGCTGATCGCGGGCGATTTCCTGACGGCGGGCTTCCTCCTCTCGCTCGATCTCGGCGAGGCGGAAAGCGAGGTCGCGTGTCGCGGCCGCTTCCCGATCAGTGGCGCGGGCACGGGCGATGGCCTCATCGGTCTCCATCGCACTGCGGGCGCTTTCGAGTCGCTGGGTGTCGCGGAATTTCGCCTGCATGTTCTCAAAGAGCTGCTGCGAGAGAACCTGCACGCTCTTGATCTCGATTGCGGCAATGGCGAGTCCCCAGCGTTCGGCGACCCCGGTGAGTTCGTCGTCGAGCTGATCGGTCATCGCGGCACGCTGGCGGAGGACCTGCTCGAGGGTGAGGTTGGCGACCTCGCGCCGGATCGCGGCCTCGACGACGGCGCGGAGCTGTTCGCCGATGCGGGCGAGTCCGGCGTCAGGATCGGTGAAATCGACCGCCTCGATCGCCCTCGCCGGATCGGCGACGCTCCAGAGGGCGAACCCTCCGATTTCGACGCCCTGGTTTTCGACGGTGATCTGGTCGGCGAGGAAGGCGGCGCTCTGGACACTCGACGGAATGAGAAAGGCGCGGTCGAGCCCGGGAAGGACCCAGGCGGCGGCTCCTCGTCCGGGGAAGCGGAGGCGACCGAGGCGCTGGTGGACGAGGTATTCAGCGGGGTTGGCGGTGACGAGGCCGAAGTGTTTCAGGGGGCGGGGGGTCGTTTTCATGGGGCACGGAACGCCCTCGCCCTGGAGATGAAAACGCTGCGATCCGCAGGCTTGCTGACCGGGGAGTCAGGTGTGTCACTTTTCCCCCGCCAGGATCGCCGCCACCTTGCGGATCGATTCAGGGAGGACGCCCCTCACTTCGACCTGCCTCGGGTTCCAGTGGAGGGCGAGTTCGCGTCCATAGCCCGCGAGCGCGGCAAACGGGGCCACGAGGATCTTCCGCTCGTCGAGTCCCGGCAGGGCGAGGTTCGGCAGGATCGCGGCGCAGCTTTCCTGCATGACGAGTTGGCGCACCTGCAACATCGACCCGCACTCGAAGCGGGGACGGAAATCGACCCCGGCCTTTTCCATGGCCTCCCGGATGGTCCGGTCGAGCTGTCCCCCGTCACGACCGGCAGCAAAAGGCACCTTTGACCATAGCCCCGTATCGGCGAGATCGGAGGCCTCGGTCGCTTTCGGCAGGAGACGGCGCGGGATGCAGAGGTGGAAGGAGAGCTTGAGCAGCGGCAGGCAGTTCTTCTTCGAGGGATCGGCAATCGCGTCGCGACGGACCACTGCGAAATCGACACGGCCCTCCCGCACCGCCTCGACAAGGGCGCTGCTGCGATGCGACTCCGTTTGAAGCTGAGCCCCTCCGAGGGCCTCGGCGAGGGCGGGCAAGCGTGGGGCGACGAGCGATTCGAGCGTGCTGGCCCCTGAGCCGAACACGAAGGCCTTGGGCTGTCCCTGCTCCTCCCGGCGAAAGTCGTCGAGGCCCTGCAGTTGGCCCCGGCTTAAGTCGGCCAGCCGACGTCCTGCCGCAGTGAGGACAAGAGTCTTGCCCCGGCGCTGGGTCAGCTCCGCTCCGAAGAACTCCTCCAGCTCGCGGATTTGGCGGCTGATCTGGCTCTGGCGCACCACGTCGCCGGGCGCAGCCTTGGCGATGCTGCCTGCCTCGGCCATTTCGAGGAAACTGCGAAGGCGGTCGAGGCTGAGGCCACCTTTGGAGAAGAGAGTTTCAAACATGACTTACGAGTCATTAATAAGTGATAATGTCGTAATTCTCAACACGATTTGATGATGCTTTCAAATTACTCTGCAAAGCCGATTCCTCACTCCCCTCTGGTGAGCTTACACGCTCCATTCGTCGCTGAAAACATTGGGCACGCCCATCGCGGTGACCTTGTCGACGGCAAGCCTTGCCCATTCCACTTTGATTTCACTGCCCGAGGGAGCGGTGTCACTCAGCGCCCCCATCGGCGAGGGCAGGTCACCTACCCCATAGCGCCAGTGGACGAGGGCGTTTTCCCGAAAGTCAAAGAGGCAATGGATCATTCCCTCCCCCAAGCCGGGGCGCTCCCCGATGAGAGCCACCCGGTCTCCCGCCCGAACCCGCCAAACATTGGGCGGATCTCCGACCAAGTCGCGGTGGTTAGGCATTTGCGGCGAGACACCCTCTGGAAACTCAGAGGCGCGGGCCGAAATGAGGAGTTCGGCGTGATCCGCCATTTCCCAGAAGTCGGGGATCTCGGGTTTCCCTCCACCCCACAGATCGGGGCGAAGATGCATTACGAGATCTCCGGGAAACAAGGTGAGGAGACCGGATTCGGAACCGTCGAAGGCGCAGACCATCCATTTCATAATTGTATCGGGGTGGGGGTTAAATCACCTGAACGAAATTTCCTGCGGCGATCACCCGCTCCCCGTTCCAGCGGTATGCGGTGGCGGGGCCACCGTGGCCGAGGCCGTAATCGAGGGTGGCAACGTTCGCTGCCTGCGGGGCGGCCTCGTGGTACTTCAATTTGTAGTGACCGAAGAAAACCGGAGGTTCGTCCGCTCCGTAGGCGAGGGCTTCCCGGAGTCCGCCGAGTTGTGCTTCACCTTCTGGCAGACCGGGGACAAGGGGGAAAGCGATCTCGCGCCACGAGACCCCGGCGAGTTCGCCCCACCAGCGCACCCGCATTGCCTTGCGCGATATGCCGTTCGAATCATCGACGGTAATTTTGTCCGGCATATCCACTTCAACTCCCTTGAGGACTCGCCCGATGGATGTCCATGCGGGCGAACCTCGGCGGGCCGATTCGATGAGGAAGTCCCGGTCTTCGAGCGATTTGTCGGCGAGGTAGTCGATGTCGCCGGGCACCCAGGAGGCGTGGACGACGCGAAGCTCGCCGAGATCGAGGAAGAAGGGCAGGGTCTTCATCCATTCGACCCAGCCGGGGATTTCGCCTTCAAAGCCGGTAAACGACAGGAGGGTTTCGGCGACTTGAAGAGCGTGGTTGTCACTATGACTCCTCAGAAAGCGGCCCTTTTCGTCCCGGGTGTGGTAGGCAACGAAGTTGTATTCGTGATTCCCCATGATGGCGAGGGCGATGCCTTCGTCGATGAGTCGGCGCACAAGGTGAAGGACCCCCCGGCTGTCCGGCCCCCGGTCGATGAAGTCCCCGAGGAAGAGGAGCTTGCGGCCCTCGGGATGAAGGAAGCGGCCTTCGCTTTCGCGGTAGTCGAGTTTTTCGAGGAGACGCTCCAGTGCTTGCCGTTCTCCGTGGATGTCTCCGATAAGATCCCAAAATTGTTGTGATTGGTTTTTCATGACACTGGCAACGTCGTGCCGTTTCAAAACTCTAAAACCATTGGAAATGCAGAATCCATGACTCAATAATCATGGAACGATTTGTGGTTTTTTTATTCGTCGGTGGCTCGTCGCAGCCAAAGGGAATTTCCTTCCCAGTTCGTGAAAAAAGTTTTGAGTCGCTCGACCGTGTGACGCCACTTTGGGGTGCTTGGCTGGCATACCGTGTTCTGGTTGCCGAAAAGGCCCACCTCGGCAATGGCATCCTTCGACGCCACGGTGTCCAGCCACTTCACGCGGACGAAGTACTCGGCCATCTCGGGATCGTCGGCGGTTTGTTTAAAGACCTCGGCGTATTCGAGCACTTCGATAGCCGGGCGTTCGCCTGCAGGGGTTGAGACGGTGAAGTCCTTTACGCTCTGGATGGTTTCCTCAACGATTCCGACACCCACATAGCCGGTCTTTGGAATCTTGACCCAGACACGGTCACCGGGGGAGAGCAGCTTCAGGGTTTGACTGTACCAACTGCCGCCCCCGCCGCTGATGAATCCATACTTTCGCGCATCTTCCCAGGAGCGCTCGTGCCCGCCGAAGGAAACGTAGAATTCCCCGTTCCACGGCTCTTTCTCTCCTTTGGTTTTTGTTGTGGCAGCGACGTTGGCCTGGGTCTCGCCCGGATCGATCATCCAGGCGCGGCTCAGGAACTGTTCGCTCCCATGCTGAAAGACCTGAAAGAAGATTACGTTGATCGCGATATCACGGGCATTGAGATAGCCGATGATGCGCTCGGTCGAGGGATCCAGTTCCGCCGCGACGAGGAGGATTTGGTGAGAGGCATTGAGGGACTCCTCGTCGAGTTCTTCTCCGAACCGCGCCTTGAAGGCCGCATCGAGATTGCCACCGCCGGAAAAACGGTGGTAAATTTGGACGATCCGCTCCGCGCTGAGATCCTCGACCCAGGAGGCGTAGTCGAGGGCCTGGGCGACGATTTCGCGGGGGGTGCGGTGGCGCTTCAGCTCGATGAGGACGAGCGAAGCGTCGGGAGCGATCGCGAGCAGGTCGATGCGGCCGCCAAGGCCAGTTTGTTCCTGCCTCCCGATCAGCATCCACTCGCCCGAGAGGATCTGCGGGGCAGTCACGATCATGTCCTCGAGCTGCTGTTCGTTCGCGAGGGTTGCCGCCCCGAGTGGCTGGGGCTGCGAGCCGACCTTCCAAATGGCGTGTTTGATGGGCATGGATGAGTGGGTGAGGAAAAATGGTGGCGGGGCGAATCCCTGCCTTACGCGGGGACGAAGGCTTCTTTGAGGACGGGTTGGAGGAGGTGGGCGGCATGGGTGCGGGTCGGGCGTGGGCCTCGGCTACTTCGAGAAAGGATTGGCGGCGCAAACGCGGCAAAGATAACGAATCATTCAGCTTTCCGAATTCTTATGTTTATCGCGTATCGGGAGCAACCTCCGTTTCGGTCAACGTGAATCGATCAAAATCGCTGCCCATCTGAATCACTTTTGGAGGCAATGGGAGCGACGCGATTGCAGCCAAGACCTTGTCCCTAAAGTCAGGCTGAATTTTTGCGCCCAGACGGACCTCGGCGATACTCTCGGGTTTGATAGGAAGAAGGCGGGTTTTTCCCTCCGGGATTGAGCCGACGGGGATTCGGTATTCCTGCTCGAACTCCCACTCCTTCCCCTTCCTACACGAGACATGATCGGAGAACATGGAAGCATCCCGGCTCCAGGTGCTGATAATCTCGACGGGGCCGCTGGGATCCTCGTAGTTCACTTTCATCGCGAACTGAAAAGGCATGTGATCAGTTCTATATCCGATACAGATTCCACGGTGGGAGGATGCATAATATCCCCACATTCGATTTGAGGACGGGGTCGCAGAGCAACAGATGATCCCAGAGTCCTGCAAATGGCATCGAAGGTCTTCGACAATAGTCTCTGGTTCGGATTCCGGGATCTCATCAGACTTCCGGCGAATCTCCTCCTCGTCGGTGTCGCCCATGTCGCGACAGTATTGTGCGAAGGCCGCCCTTAACTCCGTACGATCGACAATGAGGGGGGCGCGGAACTCGAATGGGTCATTCATGTCCTCCGGCCGTGTCAGATGAACCTCGCGATCTGCGATCTCTTTGACGGCCCACTCGTTCGCGCCCCGATAGCGATGAAGAATCGGAGGCGGATTCGCTTTCGCAAGAAGTCGATGGGTGGCGAGGGCTTCCCGGGCTTCAAATTGGGGCGTAATATCGTTCACACTGATTGAGCAAAGGCTTCTTTGAGGACGGCTTGGAGGAGGTGGGCGGCGTGGCTGCGGGTGTGCGCGATCTCCGCTCCGAGCGCCCGGCACTGGGCCATCAGCGCCTCCACCCGCGCTACGATGGCCGCTTGCTCGGCGAGGGGTGGGAGGGCTAGTCGAAGATGGGTGACATGCTCCGATTTCAAGTTTGGCTGCTGCCCTTTGGAATCGAACTCGGCCTGATACCCACGCAGCACCAAGTCCGAACTAAGGAACAAAAAGGCGTAGTCTGGGTTTAGAAGCTCTTCGATTGGGCGGATGGCAGCAACTCGCTGGTTGAGCAATGCCCCGTCGTAAGATTCAGGGCAGCGGCTAATCTTGAGGCCAGTCGCAATATATGGGCGCGTCAGCGCAAGGATAAGGTCGCCGCTGGAAACTTGATACTTTGCGTAGCTCTTCGCAAAGCTGATTGGCAACGTGTCGTCGGTCTCAACGAACTCGCCCACACCTGCGTTCGTAATTTTGATGCACTTTACCCCCTCGCCTTTTCGAAAGTCGCCACTTTCAAAGCTGGCTCCGTTCATCAGGCGGATTGCCTGACCCAACCGGCACCACTCCCACCCATCCGGAATCTCGAAGGGGATTTCGGCGGGGGTGATTTGGGGGAGGGGCTTTTCGGGGCGGAGTTTCTTGGCGGCGATGAGGCGGGCTTTTTCGGCTTGGATGCGTTTCAGGAGCTGGCTGGCGGGTTCCACGTCCGAGTGGGCGGCGCGCCAGTCGGCGGTCAGCTTGCCCGAGATCGCCTCCTGCAAGATGGCCTGCTTGAGCTTGGTCAGCAGGGTTTCTTGATGGGTGATTTCTGAGAGCAGCCGTCCGTGATGCTGATTGAAGCCTTGCTTGTGCTTCAAAATCTCAAGCTGCCGCCCATGCGACAGCGCAGGAAACTCAATCTCACAGAGGTCTTCGAATCGCAATGCTTTGCGGACGGCACCGCTGGCGAGTTTGATGATTTGACGAAGACCTTCCGATGATTTTAGGAAGTCAAGAAGCACTTCGGGAATGAGCTTCTCTTTAGCTCGAAACACGATGTAAGCGGGACTTACCACGCCTGTCAGTCCTTCAGGGGTTAGTCCGATTGAACCAACGTTGATGCGGTATGGGTTGTAAGCGAATGAACCGGGTTCGATCACCAGATAGTCGCCGAGATCGTCCGACTTGCGGTGTGCGGTTCGCGTAATGCCATCTGTGTTTGAGACTCCGAACGCTTCCAACTCCCCACCGCCATCGAAGTCGCGGCACTTAGTGTGCGACTTTTCAATCAACTGCTCCAGACGCATCATTCCACTCATGGCAGTTGCGCTTTGATTTGTTCGAGCAGCAAATGGGATTTCGTGAACGACTTGTCGAGAGCCTCGACGATTTCCCCAAGAGTCCTTTCGGATGCCTCCGCTTCCCGATGCGGATTCTTCACGTCCAGATCGAAACCTCGTTTCAAATCCCCGACCTTCACCTTCCACGCGACTTCGCTCTCCTTGCGCTTTTTCCACCACTTGATCATCGGGGCGAACTCGTCGAACTGGATGACCTTCGTCTTCGAGTAGCTCTTTTGCCCCTCGGGGAGGCGATGCTCGTAGTACCAAATCTCCTTCGTCGGCGTGCCTTTCTCGAAGAAGAGCAGATTCGTCGAAACGGTGGCGGGGTGAAAGGTCGACTGCGGGAGGCGGACGATGGTGTGGAGATTGCAATCGGTGAGGAGCTTCTCGCGGATGCGCTCCTTGTAACCGTCGCCGGTGATGCAGCCGTCGGGCAGGACGATGGCGCAGCGCCCGCCGGGCTTCAGCAGCTGGATGAAGAGGATGATGAAGAGATCGGCAGATTCCTTGCAGCGGTAGGTGGCGGGGAAGTTCGTCTCGACCCCGTCGGCGATGCCCGCACCGAAGGGCGGATTGGCGAGGATGACCTCGACCTGCTGCCGAGGCCCGATGGCGTTGTATTCGGTCTTGAGACTGTCCCGGTAGTGGTAGTCGGGCACGTCGATGCCGTGAAGGATGAGATTGGTGAGGCCGAGGACGTAGGCGACGGGCTTGTATTCCCAGCCGGTGATGGACTTTTGGAGGATGGCCTCGTCGTCGAGGGTGTGGACTTCCTGCTCCCGGATGTGGTCGATCGCGGCAGTGACAAAACCTCCGGTCCCGGCGGCGGGATCGAGCACCTTGTCGCCGAGGCGCGGATTCGTCATCTGGGTCATCAGCCGGGTGATGGCGCGGGGGGTGTAGTATTCGCCCTTGTTCCCGGCATCGCGCAGCTCGATGAGGATGGATTCGTAGATCGTGCCGAAGATGTGGCGGTCGTCGCTGTTGTTGAAGTCGAAGCCGTTGAGCTGGTTGATGACCTTGCGCATGGCGTAGCCGGACTTCATGTAATTGTTGAGCCCCTCGAAGACCTCGCGCACGATCCCGGCCCGCTGCGGCGAGGCGGTGGACTGGAGCTTTTTCAGGTGGGCGAAGAGCCCGTCGCTGGGATGGTCGATGAAGAGGAGCAGCTCGTCGCCGGTGATGCCCTCGGGATCGGTGGCCCAGGTCCGCCACTGGAATCTCTCGGGTATGACGGACTGGTAGCGGGCGCGGATCAACTCTAGCTCTTGATCCTTGTCATCAAGGATCTTCAGGAAAAGCATCCACCCGAGCTGCTCCAGCCGCTGGGCGTCGCCAGAGATGCCCTGGTCTTCGTTCCGCATGATGTTGCGGACGTTTTTGACGATGGAGGAGATGTTGGGCATGGGGAAGATGGGCGGAAAATGGGGCGATTTGAGTTCAAGTGCAAATGAGCGCAAATAAAAACGTCGATGGGGATATTCGTAAGTCGTTGATTATGAACAAAACTATTTTTGGAAGGGGTCTGAAATCAAGGCGAAATGCAAATGAGGGAAAATGAAGGAAAGTAAAAATCGCTAGGCCGCCCAATGGGGCAAATAGCGGGCAAATTTCATGGACTGGTTGGTCTCTGCGGGAGCAATCAGCCCTTTCTTTTTGGCTGCTGTGAAAATTTTACTGACGGTTGCACTTTTCTCGGCAGAAAGCCCGAAGCGAAGGCGAAGGCTCTCATTCGTCATGTAGTCGTGCATGAGGTAGCGCAGGCAAGCGTGGAGGTAGCAGGCTTGGACACGCTCCTGGGAAGTCATCGCCTCGAACTCCTTGTGGGCGAAGAGGACGGCGCGGGTGTGCAGGGGCGTGGTCTCGAAACGCGGGGCGGGCAGTTGGAAGACTTCCGTTTCATGCACGACCTTGTCGATCCCGGAGCCGCGTTCCTCGCAGATGCCGATACGGCGCATCAGGGAGGCGATCGCTTCGTTGCGGGACTTTGGTGGCGAGTCGAGAAAACGGTCGGTGGCGATGAGGGGTTGCCCCGGATTGGTGACTTCCAGCCGGTCGTCGAAAATCTCAATCATCGGCCCTGTGCCAGTCTGCGAGAAATCCTGATGGATGAGCGCATTGGCGACCAGCTCGCGGATGGACATCTCGGGGAACATGGGCACCTCTTTGCGGAGGGCGGTGCCCAGCACCTCGTTGTGGGGAAGGCGGGCGTTGATGTAGCTGATGAGCCCCTCGAATCCATTGGCGTAACCTTTGGCCCCCATCTGCTCGTGGAGGGTGACGATGCGGGTGCGCCCCTGGTAGTGGATGACACGAAGGGCCTTTCGCGCGAGGCCCGGGAAGTCGGCGAGGGATTTCGCAAAGAGCAGGGCACCCAAATTGAGGATCCGCCATTTCCCGGAGTCGGTGCTGCCGATCAGGTTCTCGCTTTGCAGGCGCGCGAGGATTTGCTCCCTGTTGGAGGGGAGGTCCATGCCCATCAGGTCGAAGTAAGCGGGGTAGTCGATCCGTCTCAGGACTTCCTCGGCAGTGAGTTCGTCGGTGGCGGTGAGGCTCTCAAAGGGTGTCTTCTCGAAGACGCGCCAGAGTTCGCGCTCCATCTCGGGGAAGTCTTTGAGCTTTTTGGTGTAGGACGCGCTGCGGATGTATTCTGAGCCCTTGAATTGGATGGGCGTATGGGTGGCCCGGGGGATTTCCAGAATCACGACCCTCAAGCCGTCGAGCTCGAGGGCGTGAAAGGCGAAGTGAAGCGGGGGAGTGAGAGAATGCCGGAGCCAATTTTCCAGGGCTTCGTTGCCGTACTTGGCCAGCACGGGATCAAAGGCCGTGCCGACGAGACGGTGAGAGCCATCCTCAACCCCCCAGACGAGGTAGGCGTTGCTCTTTCCTTCGAGGGCGGCGGAGTTGCCCAGTGCCGAGATGCGCTCGCCAATCATCGCCGGGTCGGCGTTGTTGTGTTTGAACTCCACCCACGGTGTCTCGGCGGGGAGCTTGCGCAGCTCGTGCACAAGGCTCGCGAGGTAATCGCTGGGAGGGCGTGACAATGGCATCAGGCGGTTTTGTAAAGTTCGTCGGTCAATGCGTGAATGGCGGCATCATAAGCGGGCTTGCCACCGAAGGCGCGGATGATCTCCACGGGCGAACCAAGCTTGCTGAGGGGATCGAGGCGAATGATTTCGGGGTTCTCCAGGTCGAGCACGCCGTCGTCAGAATACTTGTCGAGCAGGGCGGAGATGACCTTGCGGGCCAGTTCGCCGTATTTGGTGAAGTAATCGCGCTTCTTCACCTGATCAGCCCGCTCCTTCCGACTGAGAGGCTTTTGCTCGAAAGCGACGTGGCAGATGAGGTCGAAGGGATCGAAAGCCGAGCCGATCTCCTCGTTCAAGGCGGCAAAGATGACACCCTGCTGCTCCAGCTCCTCGACAATAGCCCGCTTCTTGTCGGCCTGTTTCCACGAAGTGAGGAAGGCATCGAGGGAGCCGTAGTTCGTCAGGACGTTCTTGCGGGTGTAGTCACGCAGGCTCTCGGTGATGATCTTGCCATCGTCGCCCATGTATTGGACGCGCTCCTTGATGATGGTGACTTCCACTCCGTTGACGGTGACTTTGCGGCGCACGGAGTATTTTCCACCGTCTTCCTGGGTGATCGAAACATCCGGCTTCTCCGGCTCGGGGAAATCGATCTCCCCGCCGGTGAGATCGTCGGTGACAGGTGTGTCGTCGGTCTCGTCGTCGGTCTCGGAAATGTCGTCGTCCTCGGTGGCTTCCTTCACTCGCACCGGATCACCGTCGAAGTCCTTGTCTGCAAAGAGCGCGGTGACGTTTCGGAAATCCATGATCGTGAAGTAGTGCTTCCCGAAGTCCTCATTGATGCGGGTGCCGCGCCCAATGATCTGTTTGAACTCGGTCATGGAGCCGATGTTCGAGTCGAGCACGATGAGCTTGCAGGTCTGCGCATCGACACCGGTGGTCATGAGCTTGGACGTGGTGGCAATGACGGGATAACGCTCGGAGGGGTTGATGAAGGCGTCGAGGTGGTCTTTGCCCTCCTTGTTATCCCCGGTGATCTGCATCACATATTTGCTGTTGGCGGAGACGAGGTCGGGATTGGCGTTGGCGATCTCCCGGCGCATTGCCTCGGCGTGCTCGATGTCCACGCAGAAGACGATGGTCTTCGAGAAGCGATCACTGCCTTTGAGAAACTCGGTGATTTTCTGCGCCACGATCTTGCGTCGCTCCTCGACGATGATGTGCCTGTCGAAGTCGCTGCGGTTGTAGATGCGGTCTTCGACTAGATTGCCATCCTTGTCCTTGAAGCCGGCCGGCGGACGCCATCCCTCGGCGTCGATGTCGAGTGTGACCTTGATGACCTTGTAGGGGGCGAGGAACCCGTCGTTGATGCCCTGCTTGAGCGAGTAGGTGTAGAGCGGGTCGCCGAAATACTCAGAGCTGGAGACCGCCTCGGTCTCTTTGGGGGTAGCGGTCAGCCCGATGTGGGTCGCGCCTTTGAAGTAGTCCAGAATCTCACGCCATTTGCTGTCCTCGCGGGCGCTGCCCCGATGGCACTCATCGACGACGACGAGATCGAAGAACTCCGGGCTGAACTGCTTGTAGGCATCGGTGTCGTGGTTGTCCGATAGTCCCTGATAGAGCGCGAGATAGATGTGGTAGGCGGTGTCGATCTGCTTGTGCTTGATGACGGTCATCGCCTCCTTGAAATGGCGGAAGTCGCCGCGGGCGGTCTGGTCCACGAGCGAAGTGCGGTCCGCCAGGAAGAGGATGCGCTTTTTGACGCCCGCCTTCCACAGACGCCAGATGATGTGAAAGGCGGTGATGGTCTTGCCCGTGCCGGTGGCCATCACCAGGAGGATTCGCTTCTCGCCCTTGGCGATTGCCTCGACGGTACGGTTGATCGCGATCAACTGGAAATATCGTGTTCCCTTTCCTGTGCCGTCGGAAAAATACTCTTGTGAGACGACGGGCTCGATCTCATCCGAGATCCCCTTGTGCTTCTTGTATTTTTCCCACAGCTGCCCGGGCGAGGGGAAGGAGGTGAGGGCAAGGTCGGATTCGATGTCCCCGGAGGTCGCCGTTGTGTCATGAAACAGGAAACCGTCACCGTTGCTGCTGAAGACAAAGGGCACATCAAGGGTCTTGGCATAGGCAAGCGCCTGCTGGATGCCAGCCCCGACGGTGTGCTTGTTGTCCTTCGCTTCGATGACCGCAAGGGGGATGTTCGGCTTGTAGTAGAGGATGTAATCGGCCCGCTTCTGTGCGCCACGAGCATGGATTTTTCCCCGGACGTAGATGCGCCCATCAGTGAAACCAACCTCTTCTCGAATCTGGGTGTCCACACACCATCCCGCCGCCACGAGATTGGGCGTGATGAACTTGGTGCAGATGTCCCGCTCGCTGAGGGTCTTCTTGTTCATGCGGGTTGAACGGGCGGATCGGTGGAGAATCGGTAGGTCGGCATCGCGGGACACATTGTTCTAGGGTAGGAGTCGATATCTAGCAAGCGGATTAAGCCCCGGGAGCCCGGCGAGCGGGAGAAGCCTGCGGTTTCCTCGGGGAAAGCTCGCACGGAGAGTGGGTCAGCGGCGGGGAGGGTGGGGCCCAAATGAGGCGGTTACAGAGGCTGCTGCCCATCTGGAGGGGATACTGGACGTGCTCATTGGATTTTTTAATCCTCGAAACGATCAACCCCGGAAAATTGAGCCCTCTCACCACGATGGGTCATGTGAATCTATCAACCCTCGATACCTAAGGGTGTAGGAGGGACCACCTCACAACCGATAGGGGAGCGCGCGAGTCTGTGACGCCCTTTCCCGAGTTTCGGGGGGGCCGAACCCTATAAGAGAGCGAGGAAGGGGGGCGAACGTGTTATTCGCAATTCCGAATAACGAAACCCTCAACATCTGTAAGAGAGAGATCGAGGGGGCGAACGTGTAACTCCCAATTCCGAATATCGTGGATCTCAACGCCTAATTGGGGGGGAAATCAGATGATCTCGACCGAAATCGAAAAATGAAAACGAAGATGAAAAAACGGAACAAGGCAACTATCTCCAAGCTATTGGAACACTTCAAAAACGGGCTCGACCTCCATCGCCTCGCGGCACTTGGGGAAAAAGCGATTCTCTTTGTTGCCGATCAAGTGCGAAGACGGGGACTGCGGGCCGTGCTGGACGATGTCCGCGACTTCGGCGGTATCCTGCGTGATGGGGCGGCGGGAAGGTTCCCTGTCTCGAGGGCGATCCTTCTCCAAATCGGCGCGGCGCTCGGCTACCTCTTTTTCCCAACCGATCTCGTTCCCGATATGATCCCTGTCGTTGGGCTGGGAGACGATGCCGCAGTTCTCGGCTATGTGGCGCACTGCGTCGCGGCAACGCTCTCTGCCTACAGAGAATGGCGGGGTGTGGTGGCGTGAGGAGTCTGTGCTCGGGTTTTTGTGAAGCGCTTCAGCGGTCTTTGGCGCGCGAACCTTCGGTTTGGGAACCACGTTCCTCGTCCGAGTGGACGAGGAAGAAAAAATGAAAGCCAGCTGTCGGATTAAGTGGCTGCGCCACTTGCGCGGGGGGCTTCGCTTCGCGAAGTTTTTGTGAGCCGCTTCAGCGGTCATTGGCGCGCGAACCTTCGGTTCTTCGTCCGAGTGAGAACGTTTAAAAAAATGAAAGCCAACTGTCGGACTCGAACCGACGACCGGCTGATTACAAATCAGCTGCTCTACCAACTGAGCTAAGTTGGCCCATAGGGGCCGAATGCGGCGGACGTGAAATGTATCCACGCGGAGGCGGGCTGCAAGGAGGGGTTTGGATTTTCTTTGACTGCGCCCAACCGCCAACCGCCAACCGCCAACCGCCAACCGCCAACCGGCAAACGCCTGGTTGGCTCACTTTTCGCGGAATGGGAGCCCGGTGATGATGCGGGCGCCGCGACGGTAGCGGACGTAGGCGTAGAACCACTGCACGAGCACGGCGAGGCGGTTGCGGAAGCCGACGAGGAAGAAGAGGTGAATGAAGAGCCACATGAGCCAGGCGATGAAGCCGTCGAATTTCATTCCCATGCTCTCGGCGACGGCGTGGCTGCGTCCGATCGTGGCCATGCTGCCTTTGTCGAAATAGCGGAACTGGGGCCGGACGTCGTAGTCTTTGCCGCGCTTTCCGCCGATCTCTTCGAGGATGACTTTGGCGGCGTGGCGCCCCATCTGGATGGCGGCGGGCGAGACCCCGGGGACGAGGCGGCCGCCCTGGTCGATGCAGTGGGCGAGGTCGCCGGCGACGAAGGCTTCGGGATGTCCGGGGAGGCTGAGGTCGGTCTCGACGAGGAGGCGTCCGGCCCGGTCGGTCTCGACCCCGAGGGTGCGACTGATGGCGGGGGCCTCGACGCCGGCGGCCCAGAGGATGTTGGCGGCGAGAATGGTTTCGTCCTGGAGAACGACTTCGCCGGCCCTGAGTTCGATGACTTGCTTACCGAGTTTTACGGTGACGCCCATGCTCTCGAGGGTCTTGCGGGTGTATTCCGAGAGGGTGGGATCGTACATGGTGAGGAGCCGGTCCAGTCCCTCGATGAGGTAGATCTTGGCCTCGCTGGTGTTGATGTTTTTGAAATCGCGCTGCAGGACGTGGCGGGCGAGTTCGGCGAAGGTGCCGGCGAGCTCTACGCCAGTGGGGCCGCCGCCGATGACGGCGATGGTCATGAGCCGTTCCCTCTCCGCCGGATCGGTGCAGGCCTCGGCATGCTCGAAGGCGAGGAGAATATCACGACGGATCGAGGTGGCGTCGTCGAGCGTCTTGAGCCCGCGGGCGTGCTGCTCCCACTCCTTGTGGCCGAAGTAGCCGGTCTTGACCCCCATGGCGATGACGAGGTAGTCGTAGGGGATTTCGCGTTCACGGGTGATGACCCGTTTGCCGGGGAGATTGATCGCGGTGACTTCGTCCATGAGGGTCTCGACGTTGTCCTGACTGAAAAAGATGCTGCGAATGGGATGGGCGATCTCGGGAGCGGCGAGGCCGGCCGAGGCGACCTGGTAGAGGAGCGGCTGGAATAAATGGTGATTTTGTCGATCAATGATGAGGACCTCGACGGGTTTGTTTTTGAAGGCTTTGGCGCATTCGATCCCGGCGAAGCCGCCGCCGAGGATCACGACTCTTGGATTTTTCATGAAAAGGTATGGGTCAGGGAGAAAAGAAATACGGAGGGAGGACCGGCAATGCCGGCAGGGGCGAGGGGGCGGGGATCCATCAAGATCGACCCGACGACGAGGCCCGAGCTATCCTTCCGACTTCTACCCGGGGCCGGGAGCGTTCGCGGAATGACTGGGGAGGAGGACCATGCATTACTGGATAAATTACGACCAGTTGCGCAGATTTTCTACTAGGGCTTTTCAGAAAAAGAGTAATCGACTACAGTGTGCCCATGCCCCCCTGCTATTCTTTTGTGATTGCACTCTCTGTCTTCCTCGCGGGAGCGACGCCGGTTTCAGCCCAGGAGCGTGAGCGAAAGGCACCCCCGGGCGATGCGGAGAAGGAAGAAGTCCCGGCGCCCGAGGTGAGCGTGCAGAAGGTGGGCGAGACCCTCTATCGCATCGGCGAGATCGAGTTCGACGCGAAGACGCGCGAGATCCGCTTCCCCGTGACGGTGAATATGAATGAAGGTGGACCGCTGGAGTACGTCCTCGTTCACGAAAGGGGAAAAGTCCACGAGTCCATTTTAACGACCTCGGTGTCGCCGCTCTCGCTCCAGGTGGCGATGAAGCTGCTGCGATACAAGGCGGGGCACGGGGATATCTTTGACCGGCTCCTCGCGCCGGAAGTGCTCGAGAAAGAGGGCGGGACCGAGGCAGACCGCGGGGACAGCATGATCTTTGCTTTCCAGGCCGAGGGCGCGGAAACGGCGATCCCGGTCTATGAGTTTGTGATCGACGGGGAGAGGGCCGAGGCGATGACGCCGGGCGGCTGGATTTATACCGGCTCGGTGGCGGAGGACGGCCTCTTCATGGCGGAGGTCGAGGGCTCCATCATCGCGATCTACCTCGACCATCTCGCCCTTTTCAACATGAGCCGTGAGGGCGCCGACATCGATGAACGCTGGGGTGCCCGCAGCTCGGCGATCCCCGAAATCGGGACAAAAGGCACGCTCACGATCCAAGCATTTGTCGAAAAGAACGTCACAAAAGAAAACTAAGCGGTCAATTCCACGGCTCTCGTCCCACCACAATCCATCTATGAAATCCCTTTTGATCTCCTCCCTCGTCGGTCTGGCTCTGGCCGGAATCCCATGCCATGTCTCCGCCCAGGATCGCATCAGCCCCGAGGCTGATGGCGACGTCTCGATGAAGCTTGAGATCCAGCGTGCCATCAACAAAGGGGTCGCCTTTCTCAAGAGTCAGCAGGATCCCGCCACGGGAGCATGGAGTGACGCCGGACTACCCGCGCTCTCGGCCCTCGCCATTTCCGCGATCCTCGGTGATCCGTCGCTCGATCCGGCAAAACCCCTCCCGGCGGAGACGACAAAGGGATACGAATATCTGCTCTCCAATGTGAAGGCCGACGGCGGGATCTACGGCAAAGGCCTTGCGACCTATAACACCTCGCTCTCGATCATGGCTCTGCTCCAGTCGGGGAACCCGGAACATCTCCCGGTGATCGCGAAGGCGCGCCGTCTCCTCATCAACCAGCAGCAGGACTACGATAAAAAGGGAGTGACGGATAATCTCTTCGACGGCGGGATCGGCTATGGGGGCAGCTATGCCCACTCGGATCTCTCGAACACGCACCTCGCTCTCGAGGCCTTGTATTATTCGAAAAAGGCCCTTGCTGACACCGGCCTGGACGAGAGCGCCGAGTTCGATCTCGATTGGGATGCGGCGATCGAGTTCGTGAGCATGACGCAAAACACCGAGGCCAGCGCGAAGAAGCTCGGCGATTGGGCTGCGGTGCGCGAAGAGGACAAGGGCGGCTTCATCTATTTCCCCGGCGACACGAAGTCCGAAGAGATCGTGCTGAAGACCGCCGATGGCGAGAAGACGGCGCTGCGCAGCTACGGGAGCATGAGCTATGCGGGGCTGCTCTCCTTCATCTACGCCGACCTCGACCGCGACGATCCGCGCATCGCGGCGGTGATGGACTGGCTCAGCAAAAATTACACTCTGGAGGAGAATCCGGGGATGGATGCGCAGGGCCTCTACTACTACTACCACACGATGTCGAAGGCCCTCGCGATCACCGGGACGAAGGTTCTCGTCGCCCCCGATGGGAAAAAGATCGACTGGAAAAAGGAACTCGCCCTCAAAGTCATGAGCACCCAGCAGACCAACGGCTCATGGATCAACGAAGGATCGAACCGCTGGATGGAGGGCGACCCGATCCTCGTCACCGCCTACTCGCTGCTCTCGCTGGAGCATGTTTATCGAAATTTGTGAGGGGCGGCAGCGCGGGACCGAGCAGGGGATGGTCACTGACCTGACAGGGTTCGTTTAACTCGCGAGGATTCTGAATTCGCTATTGCGCCGCAGGGCATCAATGTGCTTATGCTGTACGAATGAAACCCCGTCCCGCCGCCGTCCTCGCCGTGTTGATTTTCTGCCACCCACTCCTCGGCGGCGATCCCATCGCGCTCTGGCCCGCTCTTGCTCCCGGGGAGACGACCAAAAAGACGGGCGATGAAATGCCGCGGCGCGAGGCGGATAATCCTCCCATCACCCGGGTCGAGAACATCACCGCGCCCACGCTTGCGCTTTACCCGGCGCCGAAGGGAAAGGCGAACGGGGTCGGGGTGCTCATCCTGCCGGGCGGGGGATTCGGCCGCGTCGTGACCGATCTCGAGGGTTCGGAAGCGGCGACCTGGCTTAATGGTCTGGGGATCAGCGCCTATGTGCTGGGCTACCGCACCACGACGGGGGCGGATACGGAGATCAAGGTGGATCCCTGGCGGCGTCCTCTCCAGGATTCGCAACGGGCGATCCGGCATTTGCGGAGTCATGCGGCGGACTACGGGCTCGACCCGGCAAAGATCGGTCTGCTCGGCTTTTCGGCCGGAGGCCAGGTCGGGGCGATCCATCTCACGCAGGAGGAGGCCTCGTATGACGCGATCGACAAGATCGACGAAGCGAGTTTTCGGCCCGATTTTTCCCTGCTCGTCTATCCCTGGCGTGTTGCCGATGAGAAGACCGGTCAGCTCATGCCGCAGATCGTGCCTTCGGCAAAGATGCCTCCGGGATTCATCGTTCACACCGACGATGATGCGTCGTCCTCGCTGGGTTCAGCCCTGATTTATCTCGGGATGAAACAGCACAAAGTCTCCGGTGAGCTGCACGTCTATCAGAATGGCGGTCACGGCTACGGCACCCGGGCCCGGCCCGATTCGGTCATCGGGACGTGGACCGATCGCGCGACCGACTGGCTGCGCCTGCGCGGGCTGGCGGGGGATTAAATCTTGTCCAGTGCGACGAGGTCAGCTTCAAAATCCTCGTTGCCGTAGTGTAACTCGAGACTTACCGCCTCCATGCGGGCGAGGAAGTCCCGGATAGGAACCCCGGCGATTTCAGCGGCCCTTGAAAGGGTTGCAGTGTCGTGCCGATAAGCATTGACCGCTTCATCGAAGCGCATCTCTTTCATGCCCCGGCGGAGAAGGGAGCTAACGAGGGTGGAGCGTTCCGAGCCGCTTAGTTCGACTGAAGAATCCAACAGCGCGAGTTCGCCGGGTTCAAGGTCGATCGATATTGGGGTTGATGCCATGGAAGCAAGTTAACAAGTTGGGCGGGGGAATTCAAGACAGAGAGGTTCGGGCCACACACCCTACCCCCGCATCGCCTCGCGCCAGCGGGTGGGGGTTTGGCCGGTTTGCTGGCGGAACCAGCGGGCGAAGTAGTTCTGATCGTCCATCCCGATGGCGGAGGCGATCTCGCCGATGGTCCGGGTGGTGGTGCGGAGTAGTTTGCCGCCGTGCTCCAGTCTGGCCCGGTTGAGGATGGCTCCGACGGTCATGCCGCACTCTTCCTGCATCTGCCGGTTGAGGTGGTCGAGGGTGCGACCGAGCCGGGTGGCGATGAGACCGGGGGTGGCGCCGGTCAGCCCGTGGCGGGCGATGGCCTTTTCCACCGAGACGCGGACAGGCCCCTGCGCCCTGCCGGGCTCGTTGTCTTCGACGGCGCTCTGGATGCGGGCGAGAATTTGCAAGATCAGAGCGGCGCTTTGGATCGAAAAGTCGTCGGGCTTGAGATGGCTTTCGTGCAACTCGACGAGGAGCCGCTCGATGAGAGCAAGGTCGCGGGAGCTCACGACACTCTCCTCACGCCATGTCACCGCCTCGACCGTGTCGAAATCAATCGCGAGACAGATCGGCCGAACGGCGCGTGTTTTTTCAAAACGATGCGCCCGCCCCGGCGGGATCATGAGAACGCTCCCGCGCTCCACCGGAACGGCGACCTCGCCGAGGTGCTGCGTGCCGCTCCCGCGCAGGTAAAGGAGGATCTGGCAGTAGCGATGGACGTGTTCGCTGAGTCGCTCGACTCGCGGCATGTGTCGGTTCAGAGCAATACGGCGAATGCGGAATCCCGACCAGCGGATCTGGAGATTCTCGAGGAGGATGGGGCTGAATTCTTTTGGCATGACAAAACCAGCATCGTTTTTGTGCTAATGAAGGCGTTTCTATTCTCACCCGAAAACGCGGATCGCGCTACACTCATCTTTGTCATGATCAGTCATCCCTCTGAACTCACCCCCTCCACGACCTGGGAGGAAACCGTCTGGGCGCACACTCCCGAGGAAGCGCTCGTCGATCACACCGCCCATCCCCGGCTCTGCGTCGCGACGCTGCTGCCTTTTCTGAATGGTCAGCCCGATTGGGAGGGTTTTGAAAACAGCGTCCGCTGGATGCTCACCTGCGCCGAGGCTGCCGGGGTCGAGATCGCCTTTGTCCTCAACGCCGACACCGGCTACATCTTCAACCTCAGTGAGGAACTCTACGCTGAAGTGATCCGCCGCTTCCGCGCCGCTTTTCCGGAACCGAAGATCATCTGCGGGACGACTGCAGTGGGCGTGCAGGGAGACACTTTCCGGCCCGAGTGGTATCGTCCCCATCTCGAGATCGCGCAGAGTTTCGATAATGTCGAGGTGATGATCATGACCTCGCGTCTCCTCAACGAGCTCGAGACGGAGAAGCGCCGGGACGCCTATTTCGACATCGCGGAGATGATCACCGTGCCCGCGATCGTCCACGCCCTCGAGCCCGCCTTTGTTCCCTGGGCTTCGCCCTACAGCCCGTGGTTGCTGCACGAGCTGGCGCAGCACGAGAAATTTGTCGGAGGAAAAATCTCGACTCTAGATGAGCCGCATTTCCTTTACTGGGCCGCGATGTGCCGGGACCTCGGGCTAAATTTCGCCCCCCACAGTGGCGACGATTTCGGGATCGCCTCGGCCATCAGGATGGGACTGCCGCTCCTCATCGGGGCCGGCGTCTCGGCCTGCCCGCTCATCTGCACGGCGAAGAAAATGTGGACCAGCGCGCCGCTCGACACGCGGGTCTACAAACTCTTCGAAGCCTTCCAATCGCTCGAGGACGCCGTCTTCCGGCTCGATGCGAAGGGCAGTGCGGCCGCCTACAAACACAGCACCGCGCACGTGTTGAAGCTGCTCGGGCTGATCGCTTCGTCCGAGATTCACCCCGAATGCCCCGACGCCCGTCCCGACGATGAAGCCGACCGCATGCGCGAAGCTCTCGTGCGGCCCCTGCGCATCGCCGAGCGCCTCGGGATCGCAAACTTCACGCTGGCCTGAACGCCTCAATCCCTCAACACCTTAATCCCTTCCGATGGACCTCTCCCGCCTCTGCGTCCACACGATCACGACCAAGCCGTGGCCTATCGAGGTGGCGATGGACAAGTATGCCGCCGCCGGAGTCGCGGGCATCACGGTGTGGCGTCAGGCTCTCGAGGGGCGGGACATTTCCAAAGTCGGCGAAAATCTCCGCGCCCGGAATCTTGAGATCGTCTCGCTCTGCCGCGGCGGATTTTTCCCCGCAAAAACGACGCGGGGTCTCGCCGATGCAATCGAGGACAACCGCCTCGCGATCCGAGAGGCCGCCGCGCTCGGGGCGCCGATGATCGTGCTCGTCTGTGGTGCCGTGCCCGGCCAGCCGCTCGCGGAATCGCGAAAGCAGATCGCCGACGGCATCGCCGCCGTGCTGCCTCTCGCCGAAGAGCATGGGATCCGTCTCGCTATCGAGCCGCTCCATCCCGTGTATGCCGATGACCGCAGCGCGGTGAACACGATGGCTTCGGCCAATGCGATCTGCGATCAGCTCGATCATCCCCTCGTCGGCATCGCCGCCGATGCCTACCACATCTGGTGGGATCCCGACCTCGCCGAACAGATCCGGATCACGGGAGAGAAGAACCGTCTTTTCGCCTTCCACGTCTGTGACTGGATGACGCCCACGACCGATCTGCTCAACGACCGCGGGCTCATGGGCGAAGGCTGCATCGACCTCAAAGGCATGCGCGCGATGGTCGAGGCGACCGGTTTCACCGGCTACAACGAAGTCGAGATCTTCTCCAACCGCTGGTGGTCGCGGGATCAGGATGACTTTCTTCAGGCGATCAAGATCGCCTTCGGAGAGCTGTTTAGCAGCTAGCGATTTAGCTATTTTGCCAGGAAACAGAAAACAACTCACTCACACAAAAGCTAAACAGCCAAAGAGCTACCCGCTAAAAAGCTATGAAACTAGGAATCATCCTCAACGGCGTCACCGGACGCATGGGCACCAATCAGCACCTTGTCCGCTCCATCCTCGCGATCCGTGAGCAGGGCGGCATCCGCGTCTCGCCCGGCGAAGTCATCCAGGTCGATCCCATTCTGACCGGGCGCAATGAGAACAAGCTGCGCGAGCTCGCTGCGAAGTATGGAGTCGAGCGCTGGACGACGGATCTGGACGCGGCCCTCGCCGATGATCACAACAAGATTTTCTTCGACGCCAGCTCGACCCTGCATCGGGCTCGCTTCGTCGAGATGGCGGCGAAGGCGGGCAAGGCGATCTACTGCGAAAAACCGACCGCCGTCGAGACCGCCGAGGCGGTGCGTCTCGCGACGCTCTGCCGCGAGGCCGGAGTGAAAAACGGGGTCGTCCAGGACAAGCTCTGGCTCACGGGAATACGCAAGCTGAAGACCCTCATCGATCAGGGATTCTTCGGACGCATCCTCTCGGTCCGGGGCGAGTTCGGCTACTGGGTCTTCACCGGACACGACGCCGATCAGCCCATCCAGCGACCGAGCTGGAACTACCGCAAAGAGGACGGTGGCGGGATCATCATCGACATGCTCTGTCACTGGCGCTACCTCATCGATCATACTTTTGGAAAAATCGAGAGCGTCTCGTGCCTCGGCGCGACCCACATCCCCGAGCGCATCGACGAGAGCGGCAAGGCCTACGAGTGTAGCGCCGACGACAGTTGTTACGCGACTTTCCAGCTCGAGAACGGCATCGTCTGCCAGTTCAACAGCTCGTGGGATGTCCGCGTGCGGCGCGATGATCTGTTTGTGATGAACGTCGACGGCACCCACGGGTCCGCCACCGTCGGGCTGCGCAAGTGCTGGGTCCAGTCGCTCGGGACGACGCCGAAGCCGGTCTGGAATCCCGACATCGAGCAGCCCATCGACTTCTACGAAGGCTGGCAGGAGGTCCCCGACACGACCGTCTACGAGAACGCCTTTAAGATCCAGTGGGAGCTCTTCATCCGCCACGTCGTCCTCGACGAGCCCTACCACTTCGATCTCATGGAAGGCGCGAAGGGCGTCCAACTCGCCGAGGCGGGGATCCGGAGCTGGAAGGAAAGACGCTGGGTCGAGCTCGGGGAGCTGGGGTGAGAGAGTCTGTTGCCGTCGAGATTGCTACTGGGAGGTTTTTAGGATCTATTTTATGGTCGGCTTATGGGAGCTGTTTTCCCTCTCGATCAGATGTCTGTAGCGGAAAAGATCCGGGCGATGGAGGCAATCCGGGACGATCTCAGGCTCCACGATTCCGAGGTGGATTCGCCAACTTGGCACGGGGAAATCCTGGCGTCAAGACAAGCTCGACTGGATAGCGGTGAATCGAGTGTCGCGGACTGGTCTGAAGCGAAGCAACGAATTCGTGATCGCATTCGGATGCGATGATCATAAGAATCATTGAGGAGGCTGAATCAGATATTGAGAACGGCCGTGGAGACTATTTTCTCGATTTCGTTTCTTCTGACATCGACTCTTTGTAGGTGACCGCCGGATTAGAACGCAAACAGTTTGGGAAGCATCGTCTTCTTTGGTGTAACTATTCACCACCCTCGCCCGCCCGAGTAGTCGCTTCGGTGTAAAAGTGCCGCTAGAATCGCGGGTTCAGCGCTTTGCTTCATCGACGAGCGAGTCGCCCAAGGTCCCTGGAGTCTGAAGCATC